>Ga0256826_1001733_pt1 | contig 13541 bp, 11 predicted proteins | sample CV79metaG_FD_185975 | JGI IMG/M metagenome (GOLD analysis project Ga0256826, IMG submission 185975) | Hydrothermal vent microbial communities from East Pacific Rise, Pacific Ocean - CV79 | ecosystem: Environmental > Aquatic > Marine > Hydrothermal vents | place: Pacific Ocean: East Pacific Rise...
TATAAAAGGCAGGGACTAATGTCCCTACAACCCCCTAAAGCTTCAAAAACATGTTTTTGAGAGAAGATGGGTCTTATTAACGTTGCTTAGCTGTAGCAAGGAGTGTTCCATTTTTATTTTTGATGTTTTGCATTCTTTAGCAAGGTTTTCATAGAGAGCTTAAATTCCCTAAAATAAAGGAGAAAAGAGACGATATGGCTTAAATTAATAAATATTTGGGTATAATCCACCCTTAATTCAACTTTAACTACCTCCAAGGAGCCCTTCTTTGTCTGCAAAAGAGCTAAATAAAAATCTAGAAGAAATATTTTCGAACCACAGTGAAGACACCTGTATCACTTATGAAGAGATTGTTGAAATTTTTGAAAAAGCACCTACGGCTGCTCAAGTAAAAAACATTGTAAAACATTCTCAAAAATATAAAAAATGTCTATTTACCTCTTCAGAACATGCAAAAGTTCTGAACAAACAAGAGTCTGATGCTCGTCGTGCAGCACAGAAAAAGATGCTTGAAGATTCAGACAATGAAGACTTTGACATCACAAAAGAGCGTGAGTTACTTGAGTGGTCACGTTCTGACTCTCCTGTTCGTATGTATTTACGTGAAATGGGTCAGATTCCACTTCTTACTAAAGAAGAAGAGATCTCTATTTCAAAACGTATTGAAAGTGGAGAGAACATCATTCTTGATGCTATCTGTTCAGTTCCTTACCTTGTAGACTTTATCTTAGATTACAAAGACCCTCTAATTAACAGAGAACGTCGTGTAAAAGAGCTTTTCAAAAACTTTGAAGAAGATGGTGAAAAAGACACTGAAGAAGGCGCTGAAGTTGTTGAAGACACGAAAGAAGAGGCAGAGGTAAAACTTACTGCTAAAGATAAAAAACGTGTTGAAAAAGTAATGACCAGCTTTAAAGCCTTAGAAAAAGCGAAAAAAGAGTGGTTAAAAGCGACAGACAAAGAGTTCCCAGAAGACAAAAAAGATGCTGAACATATTGCTCACTTCCTAACCGCTTCATTTAAAAAGAAAATCGTTAAAGAGAAGCTTCTTGACCTTGGACCAACTTCTAAACTTATTAATGAGTTAGTAAAGTCTATGGAGACAGCACTTCACTCTGATGATGGTTTTGATAAAGAACTAAAACGTTTAGAGTACAAACTTCCACTGTTTAATGACACTTTACGTGCCAATCACCTTCTTTTATTAGAAGAGATTATTGACTTGACTAAAATTGACGTTATCGCAAGAGTTCCTGAAGCAACTATGGTTAGTACCTATATGGAAATCAAAAAGTTAATTCAGACCAAAGAGGCTTCAAAAGATAGCTTTGACATGGAACCTGACAAATTAATGGATATTTTAGAGCAGATCAAACGTGGTAAAGAGATCTCTGAGATTGGTAAAACACGTATGGCAAAATCGAATCTTCGTCTTGTTGTTTCTATTGCTAAACGTTACACCAATCGTGGTCTTCCTTTCCTTGACCTAATTCAAGAAGGAAACATCGGTCTTATGAAAGCCGTTGACAAGTTTGAATACAAAAAGGGTTACAAGTTCTCGACTTACGCAACATGGTGGATTCGTCAAGCAATTTCACGTGCTATTGCCGATCAAGCAAGAACTATTCGTATCCCTATTCATATGATTGAAACGATTAATAGAATCAATAAAATTATGCGTAAGCACCTTCAAGAAGAGGGAAAAGAGCCAGATGTTGATACCATCGCAAAAGAAGTTGGTTTAACAGTAGAGAAGGTTAAAAATGTAATTAAGATTACTAAAGAGCCTATCTCACTTGAAGCACCTATTGGTAATGAAGAAGATGGCCGTTTTGGAGACTTCATTGAAGACAAAAACTCTGTCTCTCCTGCTGATGCTATCTTGAAAGATGACCTTAAACTTCAAATTGAAGGTGTTCTTGACCAGCTTAACGAAAGAGAAAAAGCTGTTATTAAGATGCGCTTTGGAATTATGGATGATGAGAGTGATAGAACCCTAGAAGAGATTGGTAAAGAACTTAATGTTACTCGTGAGCGTGTACGTCAAATCGAATCTTCTGCAATTAAGAAACTTAAACATCCAAAAGTTGGACGTAAACTGAAAAACTACATCGAAGAGTAGAGAGTTCACTGAATGAACTTCTGTGAAAAGTGGATTGAGTATGACTACAATCCTTTCTTACTGTTTGACAAAAATGGTAAGATTCTCTCTTTAAATAACGAAGCGCAGTACCTTCTTGGGTACACTGACGTTGCTTCACTTTTTGAACTTGCCATCACCTATGCGAATGCAAACACAGGCTTTAAGACCTCTTTTGTTGACTTAGAGTTTGGTCGTTTTCGTTTTTTTGCCCTGATGATTGGTTATGATAATGAAGATGAAATTGGTCTTCGTCTTTTTCAACACCCTGCTTTTCACTACTCAGAGCCTCTTCTTAAAGGGGATATGGTTAACATTTATACACTCATTGACCTGTGTGTAAGTTCAAACTCTATAGGGACAGATATTAACTTTGTAAAAGAGTTAGACCCTACTCTACCAGAGATTAGGTTAGCTACGGAAAACTTCATTAAACTTTTAAATCGTGTTTACTCCGTACACGCTTCGAGCGAAAATATAAAAACAAAACTCTACCTAAAGATTGGTGAGTACATTAAAACTGAAGAGAAGAAATACACACTTTTTTCTATTGAAGTCATAAGCGATAATGTTAAAAAAGGGAAAAGTTCAGAGATTAGAATTCTCGCTGAAGATATGAATATTTTTGTAGACTTTAAAGATAAGAGCACCATTTTAAACATACCCCTTATCACGGAGTAAGAAACTTTACTGACGGTTCTTAATCCATTTTGTCCCTATTAACACCGCTGTAGCAATTCCAAATCCTAGACCAATTAAAAAACCACTCAAATCAAGAATATGATTATTGTTAAGCGCTATAAAACTGAGCACTAAAAAGATATAGGGTAGGAATCGCCAAGGTGAAAAAAGCCCAGGGGCTGACTTGATCGTCTTTTTAAAGGTCTGCCTGTTTGCCTTTAAACGCTGCTTCTCTTCTTTGACTACCTGTCTTAAGTCTAGCTCTTCAACAGGAGTTTCTTCTTCTGTCTGTTCATCATACAGTTCATAAGGGTCTTCAATCTTTTCAAGAAAAACTGACTCTTCGCCTTCACCAGCATCAATACGACGTTGAACAAGACGTTTGTACCCACTAAACGAGCCCACAATAATAGACATCGAAGCAAAAAATGCCAGCTCAAAGTTAAGTAACCAGTACCAATACCCACTGGCTAAAACAGTAACAACAAAAATAAGCTGGACTAAAAGTAGTCTAAGTATTAAGTTACGCATCGTCCTCGTCATCATACAAAGGCGTCTGGTCTTGGTAGCGTGGATTATTACGTTTTAGCTCTTCAAACTCTTTCATCTGTTTTTGGTACGCCTTATAAATGTTAAGCCCTGCCGCAGCAATACCAATGAAAACACCAATCCATAAGACCCACTGCACATCAAAAAGCTTTTGTAAACCCAGACCAATTCCTACACCCATAAGAACTGCAACGACCATCGACACACCTAATGAAAGAGAATCAACTCCTTCAATGATAGGTTTTATGCGTGGTGCTTTATCTTCAATTTTTGCCATTAGATATTTGCCATTACTTTTTCAGCCGCTTTGATAGTCGTTTCAATCATCTCATCTGTTGTAGCTGTTGAGATAAAGCCTGTCTCATATAAAGAACAAGCAAAATAACAACCCTCTTCTAACATACCTTTATGAAAGGCTGCAAAACGTTCTGCATTTGAGTTACATGCATCATCAAAGTTCTTTACGGGTTTGTCATTAAAGAAGAAGCCAAACATTGAACCACGAACATCAGTTTGAAGAGTGAAACCATTTGCCTCAGCTGCTGCTTTCATACCTTCAAGAAGACGAAGTGCACGTTTTTCTAAGATACCGTACAAGATAGACTTATCTTTAAGTTTAGTAATCGCCGCAAGACCGGCTGCCATTGCAACAGGGTTACCACTTAATGTTCCTGCTTGATAGACAGGTCCTTCAGGAGAAAGCATTGCCATAATCTCTTTACGCGCACCAAAGGCACCAACTGGCATACCACCACCAATAACCTTACCCATAGTGATAATGTCTGGTGTAGTTCCCGTAATACTCTCAGCCCCTCTAAGCGTTGCTCTAAAACCACTCATAACTTCATCAAAAATAAGAAGGGTTCCATGTTCGTCACAAAGAGTTCTAAGCTCGGCTAAGAACTCTTTGTCTGCTGGAACTAGGCCCATGTTACCCGCAATTGGCTCAATGATGATACACGCGATGTCATCTGAGTCTGCAAAACATTTCTTTACACTTTCAATGTCATTGTATTTTGCAAGAAGCGTATGTTTAGTAAAGTCAGCAGGAACTCCTGGTGAAGATGGTGCACCAAAGGTAATCATTCCTGAACCTGCTTGAACAAGCAGAGAGTCCGAGTGACCGTGGTAGTTACCTTCAAACTTGATGATATCATCACGTCCAGTAAAACCACGAGCAAGACGAATAGCTGACATAACCGCCTCCGTTCCTGAACTCACAAAACGAATCTTATCAATAGAGTCAATCAGACCTACAACCAATTTAGCAAGTTGCGTTTCTGCTAAAGTAGGTGCTCCAAAAGAGAGCCCTTTTTTAACCGCAGCAATAACAGCATTTTCAATACTCTCATCCGTATGACCAAAAATAAGTGGTCCCCAAGATTGAACATAATCGATATACTTATTACCATCAATATCTACTAAATAACCACCCTCACCCTTGTCAACAAAGATTGGTGTTCCACCAACACTACTAAAAGCACGTACGGGAGAGTTAACGCCTCCGGGGATAAGTTCTTGTGCCTCATTAAAGGCTGTTTTACTTGATGAAGTATTCATAAATGTTCCTATATTTAATAATAAACAGAAGTATATCTAAAGAGTTTTAAATGCAATTTATTCTAAGTGGCTATAATTCACTAAAAAAGAACAAAAGATAATAAATGAGTAGAAGTACGGCTGCCTTACTGATAGCAATTATGTTTCATATACTGCTTCTACTGCTGTTTAACTTTCTTATGAATCAAAAACCGAGTGAAACACACATTAAGCCTAAAGAGCACCGTATTAAAGTGGCACTTAAAGATAAACCAAAACAAGCACACAAAAAATCCGCTGCGGTTAAAAACAAAATCAAACCTATTGAAAAAGTGCCTCCTATGCCAAAAGGCAAACAGCTTAACAAGCCTGTAAAAAAACCTGAACCTAAGAAAAAACCCGTTAAAAAGCCAAAGGTTGAACCTAAAAAAGTCAAAGAAGTTCAGAAGAAAATTGAGAAACTAAAAAAAGAGATTAAAGAAGCGAAGAAACCACCAAAACCTAAAAAGGCTGAACCTAAAAAAATACCTCCAAAACCCGTAAGCAAGAAAAAAGAGGTTTTTAAGAAAACTAGTGAGTTTGCAAAAAAAGAAGATGTTAATGTAAGTAAAAAAACGGAGAAGAAAAAAAGCGGTCTCTACGCAATGCTCTCTAAAAAACAGAAAACTAAGGACGTTAAAAAAGAGAAAAGAAGGTCAGGTACACAGATTGGAAGCGACTTTAAAGAGGCTTATGGTGAGGCTTTTGGACGACTTTCAGAGGGTGAAAAACAGTACATCATTGATAATCAAGAGATTATGAGACGTATTACTCAAGAGCAGTTAAATCGTTTGGCTCCTGTGAACATTCCTCGTAATTTACGAACAAATACCAGTAATGTTATAGAGTTTTATCTTCACCCAAATGGGGATATCAGTGGTCTTAAGCTCATTACTAACTCTACTTTTGAGATTCTTGATGACACCTCTTTACAGACCATTGAGTACTCTTACCACCGTTACCCTCTTCCTAAACAAAAAACCCTTGTAAGATACAAAGTTGGGTACTGGTTAGGTGGAAGACACTACTAGTTAACAGATGTCAAGATATAAAACTAGACAAGAGTATATAATCCGCTAAAAAGGATTCTCTTATGCTTGACAACTACACAATAGTCCATATTGTCCATCTCTTAGCCGCTATTATATTTTTAGGTTTTGTTTTTGCTGATGTTATGGTCTTAGGCGTACTGAAAAAAGATTTTGGAGCGGAGCAGTTTCAAAAGATGAAACACTCTATTGGAGCACGTGCCCGTAAAATTTTCCCACTGTCTGTATTAACACTGCTTCTCACGGGAGGCTTTATGATGTCAAAGTACATTAACTCTGAGCTTGGAATGTTTAACACAAATCTTCAACTTTTACTTCTTGTAAAAATCATTTTAGCCTTAGCTATTATCTCTGGAATCGTCTACTCATTAACGCAAAAAGTTTTAGGTAAACAGCCTCACCCCCATTTTTCTAAACATTTCCATAAGTATGTACTTGTTTTAGGTCTAGGTATTGTTGTTTTGGCAAAGAGCATGTTCGTTCTTTAAGCGAACTACTCACACATAGCATTACTGCTTTGTAATTTTGGTGACCAAGCTAAGGCTTTCTCATCAAAGTCTTCATGCAAATTAAAAATGTGCCCGTCTTCACTAGCTTCTTCATACTCATCAGGAGTAAGTACACCTATTCCACCCGACAAGATACTTTCAATAGACTCTGTTTTCACCTTAGCACCAAGCAAATTAATCTCCATACCAATACCACTTGTATTATAAAAATAGGAGTTATCTCGGATAAGATGTGCAAAACATGGTTCAATAAAAATTTCAATTCCTACACTAGTAGCATCAGAACTAAGACGATGTTGAATAACCGAACCAATCTTTATTTGACGGTAATATACCGGCGCTTCTGCTTTAAGACCGCCTAGTCTATTTGCCTTAACAATGACACGCAGACCTTTTTCATGCAGATGAGGGATAGGTGGCTTTGGCATTAAAAAGTATGCTTCACTACTCTTATTAGAGTCCCCTGGTTTAATTACAATAAAAGGACCTTTCAATACAGAAGCAGCATTTTTAACACCACTCAGACTTACTTGAAAACGTTCTAGCCAGAAAGCTGTGTTCTTGTTTATAAAATCTTTATATTTTGTTTCGAGTCGTAAGTTAAAATAAACACGTTTCTCTCGCAAGCTTATCTCTTCAACCTGTCCAAGCGTTACATGTTTGTACTTCAGAGGACTTCCCACTTCTAAACCTAAAGAATCATCACTAATTAAAACAATATCAAAGAAGTTGTCCATAGCATCTTCTTTATTGTCATATAGTTTAAATCGACTTCGGTTACGCACGCGCTTTGTTTGTGTAGATGCTGGGGTATAAAAAGCAATACCACCTGCTACAATTGTCTCAATAGACTCCGCATCAATTTTCAGACCATTTAAGTCAATCTTCGCGCGAATACCACTGGCATTATAAAAGATAGTGTCTTCTTGAACCTCATTAGCATACTCGGCAATAATAAAAACATTAAAATTAATAACACTTTTATTAGCATCCCATTTATAAGAGAGGACTTCTCCCACTTTAATCTGTTTAAAGAAAATAGCGGACCCTACTTTAAGCGAGCCCATTGAACTAGCATTCAAGGTTAAATGTACACCATCTTCTGCAAGGTATTGCGCTTTGGTTACTTCTTTATGGCTCTCATAAAGTTTATAAGACCTTTTGAGCTTTTTTTCGGCTTTAAAGTCAGGTGTTAAAACAGCTATACCCCCTCGGACTATGGTTTCTAAACTCCCCGTATGAACGCTTATTCCATTAAGATCGGCTTGAAATTCTATTCCACTTTTGTGGTAGAAAAGAGAACTCTTATTTAAAAGGTTTCTAAACTTAGGAAACACGATCATATCTACTGTAAATGTTTTTTTGTCTGCATTAAGTGTATAGTTATGGACTAATCCAATCTCTATATTATGATAAAAAAGCCCTGCTCCCTTAGAAAGACTTCCTATGTCAGCTGTACTCAGTTTAATATGCGTACCTTGTACATGAGGTTTTTCTTCATGTAAGGTAAACAAAGAGGCTTTTTTTGCCCTTGGGTCAACACTAATAAAGTTAATGTAGTTTCCTCTTATAGCCGTATCAAGACCTTCAACCTTATCAAAACTAAGTACAGGTCTTACTATCCAAAAGTATGCAGCAGTATTAGCAAGTGCTCTAAAATCTTTAAAGAGTTTTATCTTAACAGTAGTCTTGTCTTTTAAGGCATCATAATGCATGTCACTAACGATACCGGCCTCAACCCCTTTACAATAAACCTTTGATATCTCAGAAGTAAGGTTATAGGTCTTATCCATCTTAAGAACAATCTCATCTTCAGACAAGTATGTCGAGGTTTCATCATTAAAAAGCATAAACAGACGCTCTTCTTTAACCAGTGGTGAGTTTAAAGACTCTTGTGTATTGCGAATGGCAATACCTCCCGCGATAAAAGAAGCAAAAGAGCCCATTTTTACCTTTATCCCACTAAAACTCGCCTTGATGTCAATCGCATTAAACTTATAAAAAAGAGAGTTTTCATGAATGAGTTCCATATATTTCTCATCTATACGAAGGTGTATATTTATACTTTTCTTATCACTAGAAAGGTCTTTTGCTTCAACCTTTCCAATCACTTGTTTGTTGTATAAAACCGGTGCACCAATGGCTATTTCACCTTTATCTACTGTGTTTACAAGAATTGACAGTCCCGGTTTAAAAACATCTACAGGAGGAGATTCAAGAGCAACAAAATGTTTCTCTTTGGGCAGTGCTTCTAGTGCTTCTCTAGAAGTGGCTGCAGGCATTACCGCAATGTAGACACCCTTAATCAAAGTATCTAGACCAGAAATTTCTGTTAGAGAGACCTTAGGTTCTACCTTCCAAAACTTATTTCCCTTGCGTGTGACACTACTTGCAGACTCTTTATCAACCACTACTGTAAGTAAAAGTTTTGAAACATCATCTTCTTTAATGCGAACGTCTTCAACCGTTCCAATGTTAATTCCCTTATACATTAAAGGTGTCTTACCATCCATAATTCCATTTCCATTTTCAATGGTGATGTAAATGCGTATGCCCTCACTCATATAACTTTTCCATATCATACCCACAGTAATAAGTACGGCAACGATCGGTACAAGCCAAACAAGAGAAAAAGTTCTCCTATTTTTTATAAGACCTCTTTCATAATCACTTTTTTCTTCTGTATTCATCTACTGTTTCCCCTACTTTAGATAAGTTAGTTAGTTTTTATTGTGTTCGTCCCACAAGAGTCGCGTATCAAAACTCTCTGTTGCAAACATCGTTAGAATTACCATTGTAGCAAAAGAGACTGAGGCCCAACCCAAGGTCACCATAGCAAGGTCACCAAAATGAACGAGTGAGATCATCATACCCATTACAAAGATGTCAAGCATTGACCATCTTCCAATGACATATATCATTTTGTATAACTTATTTTTATCAATAAGTCGCCATTTTGAACCTGTCTTAACGGAGTAAAGTAAAAAAGACAAAATGATAAGTTTAACAAGGGGCACAAAAACACTTGCCATAAAGATAACGGTTCCAACAAAGTATTCACCATGCTGATAAAAGTAAAAAATTCCACCTAAGATTGTGCTGTTTTCATAAGTGGTTATGGAGACCGTTTTCATAATAGGAAAGTAGTTTGAAGGAATATAAAAAATCAGAGCTGCCAAGGTTAGGTAAAGCGTACGCTCATAAGAGTTTACCTTTCGTTGGTGCAACTCTTCAAAGCAGACAGGACAGTGTTCTAAGTCCACACTAGAGACATTTTGGCAATGCAGGCACAAAATATTACCTGTACTAATATCAGTGTGCATTGTAATACGACTTCCATACTTGTTTAGGGGTAAAGGCATTAACCATTAAAAAGGTCAAAGAGGCCAAAAGAGCAAGCGCAATAATTCCTGATCCATAAATCACATCCGCAGTCGCTTCAAGCTTAACAATAGAGACAAGAACAGAGATAATGTAGATATCTAACATAACCCACTCACGAAGTTCAAAAAGAATCTTATAGTAAAATTTCATAAAACGAGGTCGACGTCTCTCAAACAGAGGCGCATACATTAAGACAGAAACAACAATATAAACCAAGGGTGCAAAAATCGTTGTAAAGAAGACAACAACACTTAAAAATTCGTAACCACCATTGTAAAAATACTTCAAGGCAAAAAACATATTTCCTACCTGCGTGTCTAAACCAAGTTGAAAACTTAAAATAGGCAAGGTCATGGCTGGGAAGAAAAGAAACAGTGCCGCAATAGAAAGCATAAGGTCATAAGAGATTTTTTTATGTTTTGTACATACTGTTGCAAAGCAACGAGGGCATTTAATACCGTAGGCATCCTTCTCGTTTTGCATCATTAAACCACAACTTTGGCAACATAAGGTCTTCAATTCTTTATTCATAAGATTTATTATAGCGTGTAACTTGTGAAATTTATGTCACTTTTTGTCATATTATTAAACAGTACACAAAAACATAAGGCTTTTTTTGTATAATGCACACTATTATCAATTAAGAGGACATTAATTTATGTTAAAAAGAATTTTATTAAGCTCAGCTATTGTACTTGCTTTTAGTGCTTGTAGTGAAGAAAAACAGCAGACTATACAAAAAGAAGCTCCTGCTTTACCCGTTGAGGTAGTGGAGATAAAACATAGAAATATTCCTATTTGGATGCCCTATACAGGTAAGACACAGGCAAGTTCTTCTCAAGAAGTTCGTGCTCGTGTTCAAGGTATCTTAGAAGAGATTTATTATAAAGATGGTGAAAATGTTAAAAAGGGTCAAAAACTTTTTAAAATTGAGCAGACCGATTATATTGCAGCACTTAACACTGCCAAAGCAAAGAAGAGACGTGACTTAGCAACCTTAAAACTTGCCAAAGCAGATGTTAACCGTTATGAACCACTAGTAAAAGATGGTTTAGCACCACGTGTTACTTTAGAGCAGTACCAAGCCCAAGTAGAAACCGCCAATGCAGATGTGGCAAGTGATGAAGCGACAATAAAACAAGCAGAACTAGAACTTTCATATACTATTATTAAAGCACCTATTGATGGTCAAGCAAGTCGTCGTTTAGTTGATATTGGAAACCTTGTAGGAAAAGGCGAGTCTACTGTACTGACAACCATTAACAAAAATGATCCTCTGTATGCGTACTTCTCTCCAAGTGAGGAAGACTTTCAAAAAATAAGAAAGTACAAAGACCAAGATGTTTTACAGGCCTACATTACCTTTAACTACCAATCTGAGCTTTTAAAGAAAGAGAGCCGTCTTGGTTTTGTAAACTTTTCTGACAACACCGTTGATCCAAGTACATCAACAATCAGTATGAGAGCAGAAATCCCTAATGCAGACAACTCTATGTTCCCAGGCTCTTTTGTGTATGTAAATGTGTTTGTAACAGACCGATTTCAACTTGTTGGTGTTCCCCCTGAAGTAATTTTTGAAGACCAAAGAGGAAAATTTGTTTACATTGTAGATGAAAAAAGTCTTGCACAGAAAAAATATATTGAAACCATCTTTGAATCTCGTTTTTTTACACTGGTTAAAAAAGGTTCATTAAAAGATGGTGATATCATCATCATTAATGCCCTTTTACGCCTAAAACCAGACATTAAAGTAGCAACTACTGATGTAACAGATAAAAAAGGGATAGATGCCGTTATTGAAGACAATAACCTCATTCCTACCCTTCCTGAAAAGATGAACTAAGATGTCTCCGGTCTTTTTTATCAAACGACCTATCTTTGCGATGGTCGTTGCTATCTTAACCGTTGTTTTAGGTTTTGTCTCTTTATTGGTCTTACCTGTTGAGGAGTATCCTGCTGTAACACCCCCTACGGTTGCTGTAACGGCTACGTACACTGGGGCTAATGCTTATGATGTTGAAAATGCCGTAACCCGTCCACTTGAGGACAAGCTTAATGGTGTCCAAGGGATGATTTATATTGAGTCCTCTTCTACGTCAGCGGGACAGTCTAACATTAACATCTATTTTGAACCTGGATATAACCTAGATATTGCTGCTGTTGATGTTCAAAACAAGGTAGAACTTGCTAAACCTACACTGCCTTCAGAAGTGACACAAACTGGTGTCTCTGTAGATAAAAAGTCACCTTCTATGGTCTGTCTTATTGCCTTAGAAGGAACCGAAGAGTATGACGATGCTTTTTTATCTAACTACATTAATATTAACATTCTTGATGAGATAAAACGTATTCCTGGTGTAGGTAAAGCAGATAATATGGGTGAGAAAAAATACTCTATGCGTATCTGGCTTGACCCTGATAAAATGAAATCTATGAAGATGACACCTATGGAAGTCATTCAAGCAGTTAAAGACCAGAATAAACAAGCTGCTCTTGGTCAAATTGGTTCTGCTCCAGGTTTTGCTAATCAAAAGATTACGTATACTTTAACTGCTGATGGAAGATTAAAAGACGCGAAAGAGTTTGGAAACATTGTTTTACGCTACAACAAAGATGGAAGTCTTTTATATTTAAAAGACATTTCCGAAATTGAACTCGGTGCAGAAAAGTATGATTGGAATGCCCTTTTAAATCTACATCCAACAGGGCTTATTGCCATTTATCAACTCTCCGGGGCTAATGCTTTAACCATTAAACAACTTGCTGTTAAAAAGATGGAAGAGCTTAAGGATCGTTTTCCAAAAGGCATCTCTTATAAAGTACCTTATGACACAACTTTGTATGTTGAAGAGGCCATTAAAAATGTTGTTGAAACCTTAATTATTGCTATTTTTCTTGTTGTTTTAGTTATCTATATCTTCTTACAAGATTGGCGTCCGACTATTATTGCAACTGTTGCTATTCCTGTTTCTCTTATTGGTGCCTTTGTTGCTATGTACGCGACCGGCTTTTCCATTAACTTCTTAACCCTCTTTGGACTGATACTCGCCATTGGTATTGTTGTTGATGATGTTATTTTGGTTGTTGAAAATGTGGAGACCATTATGGTGAAAGAGCCAGATCTCTCTATGCCACATGTGGTTAAAAAAGCGATGGCAGAGATTACGGGACCTATTATTGCGACAACGCTTGTACTTGTTGCTGTTTTTGTTCCTGTTTCAATGATGCCAGGGATTACGGGTTCTTTATACCAACAGTTTGCCCTAACCATCTCTTTTGCCGTGATTATCTCTTCGATTAATGCCCTGTCACTCTCTCCTGCCATTGCAGCCATTATTATTAAAAGAACAAAACCAGGTAAGAAAAAGTTCATAGGTTTTCAGCTTTTCAACAAAGGGTTTGACTTCGTAACAAAAAAATATGAGTCTACCATTACTTTATTAGTACGTTTTAAATGGTTCGTTGCTGCCTCATTTTTAGGACTTATGGCTGTTACCGGTTATATGTTCACTATCACCCCAACAGCCTTTGTTCCCGAAGAGGACAAGGGTGTAATTATTGTTGGGTACAACTTAAAGCCCGGTGCGTCTATTACACAAACAGGTAAAATCAATCGTATTATTGAAGAGACACTAAAGAGTATTCCTGCGA
>Ga0256826_1001734_pt1 | contig 13539 bp, 13 predicted proteins | sample CV79metaG_FD_185975 | JGI IMG/M metagenome (GOLD analysis project Ga0256826, IMG submission 185975) | Hydrothermal vent microbial communities from East Pacific Rise, Pacific Ocean - CV79 | ecosystem: Environmental > Aquatic > Marine > Hydrothermal vents | place: Pacific Ocean: East Pacific Rise...
GGAAACTCAAAAAGAGTACCATCTTTTTTTAGTCCAATATCAAAAGCACAACAGCCATTTCCTTCAAATTCAACTGCAAAACTTTTCCAATCATTCTCTTCTCCAATTTGTCTAGGTAAGTAACCAAGTCCCTCTCCAAACCCCCAAAGAGTGCCATCTTTTTTTATGGCATAAACTCGGTAACCACCGTTAATAATTTTGGCTCCTGCAAAGCCATCAGCAATCTTTTTAGCTTGAAGATGATGAGCATATCTCTTTTTTTCATTTGACATATGTATTTGAGTCCAGTCACACCCACCAACCTTTCCAAACTGCCATAAAGAGCCATCTTTTTTTAGTGCAACATACCCTTTACATGTATTCCATGCTTCTAGCCAATCATGGCTTTTACTTAGCTCTTGTCTTGGAGTGTTATCTGTAGTTATGATAGGTTGTTTTTTCACCTCATCTTTATGTACCTCTTTAACCCCTTGGCATGAAGCTAAAAGCAACAATAAAACTACTAAATATATTTTTTTCATTTAACCCTCCTATGGTGTAATAAAATGTTTGTCTTTTAAAATCTCTTCTAACGGAAGTGGTATTGAAAAAATAGGGTCACCATGAAACTCTGATGGAACCTCTTCTTTTTTTTCATTTTCTATAGTAGTCGAGAGAAATACTCTACTTATGACACCATTAGAACGAATATGATAAATATAGTTTTTATGCTCTTCATAAGTACGATAAATATCATGCCCATTTTTTGTCTCTTTTTTAAACTTATGTTCTATCTGCACTTGTTTTAAGTCGTAACCTGTTGAGGTTTTTCTGTAACTATTTTTTGTATTGCGTTGCCCAATTAAATTGTTAACTTCAAAAAGCCAGTAGAGTTCTGCTTCTGTATCTATTTTGTCAAAAAGCCAAATTAAATCTTTCTTTTCATTAATTGTCCAGAAAACATTGTCATTTTTAATAATAAAACCTTTAACCTTATATTTAAAATAGGGAGAGTGCAAACTTCTAGTAAAAATATCTGTCTTTACTTTGTTGTTAAAAGGAACTTTTTTAAAACTATCTACTATCTTTTTAGAGTATGAAGAGAGTTTTTTTCTGTAGATTTGAAGATAAGGAATATAGTTTGGACTTAATTGCTTGTCTGTTTCTCTAGAAAAAACATATTTTCTTAATTCGAAATAGTCTACATCTGATCTTAGAGTAAAGGCACTATTTGGGTAGTTAGGTCGAAAAGTTAATGGCTTCCATTTCTCTCTAGGTATAAATCGCAAATGTAAATTTGGATAATTAAGAAGAGAAATCATAAAAGGAGTACAGCTTCCCCCACGAGAAGTTTCAACTTTTAATTGATACTCCTTATTTTTTTCAAAACCAATTTCTTTTGCTAATTTAGTACTAATAATATCACTATACTTATTTGTAACATACCACAATTCATCTTCTATATTTTTTCGTTTTAAGATAACCTTACTTCTACTGTTACCTATACTCTCTATCGAGACTACCACTGCTTTTTCAATGTTAACATCATAACCTCCACAGCTACCACCAACAACTCTTCCTTCTGCAAATAATGAAGTCATAAAAACCAACAACATTAAAACTATTTTTTTCATCTTTTATCCTTTTTATTCAAGGTAGTAATCATATCCATTGTACTTAATATGCTCTGGAGTTATAACCTCTATCTTCTTCTCACCAAATGTCGTATAGAAACTATTATTTTTAACCTTATATGCACCTCTGTCTACAGAGTAAGCACCTTTTTGAAGTAAAAATCCACCCTCTCTACTTTTGCTTTTTGCTATCAATGCTTTTAACTCACTCACACTAAATGAGGAAAATCCATCACTCAAGAGGTTATAATATTCATTCTCCTCTGTAAACATAAGAAACGCATCACCCGTGCTGGAAAACATCTCATCTTTTACATTTTTAGCATGGTAGACTCTATCTTTTTTCATAACTACCTTAGGAGCTTCCAGGGAAGAAATATCAACTCTTGTAAACTCAAAACTCAAAGGCATTTCAGTAAAAGACAATTCAAAATGATTGTTGTCAGCAAGACTCACTGTTCCAGAGTTTTCACCTTTCTTATCATAAAGTATAAATCCATCTCCACTACTTACCCAGCATTTACCTCTGTTCTTACCTGCAAGAGTACAACTACCATCACCTTTAAATTGTATATCTATCATGAGTGTAGCCATCATGCTTAGAACAAACTGTTCCATCTCATTTTTAGCACTACTCTTTATGGACTTTTCAGCCTTCTCTTTATCTATCGTCCATGCCCCAACAATAGAGTTGGAGAAGAGCAGTGTACTACTTAAAAGTAGCGTTGATATTAGTTTCATTTTTATCCTTTAATTATATTGTTAATACACTTTTCTACTCTTTCTCTGAATTCTCAGATAAATCTTTAGACAATGCTTTTACTACTTCTTCTTTTAAACCTTTTGCACCATCTTTCAGTAAATCTGCACTATCTTTTAAACTCTTTTTTTCCTCTTCTGTTAGAGGTGTAGTAGAGTCATCCATTATGTCACTTAAGCCTGTTACTACTTTATCTAACGCACTGTTTTGAATCTCTTCATCAGATGCACCATCTTGAGACTCTTTTCCAAGATTATAAAGTATATCCATACCTTTCATAACAGCTTTTTGTTGGTTCTTTTCCTCTTCTGTTTCAGCACCACATCCCAAGAGAATTAATACTAATATTGAACTTATTATTATTTTTTTCATCTTTTATCCTTTGGAAAACAAGCCTGCATATCATCCATGGTTTTTGCTTCTTTTACACATTTCTCTATGCCAGATGCACCATCAATCTCTTTAAGTAAATCAGCTTTTATTTTACTGTTCCACTTAGTATGAATTTCTGGCTCTTCAGCATCAAAGATACGTTCACATGCATTTGCTTCTTTTAGTGTATCTGCATTTTGAAAACATTTTTTTGCTTTAGGTATCTCTTTAATATCTGCTAAAATTTCATTTTTCATTTCTTTCAACATTACATCTTCTCCACCCATAGCATTCATCATCCCTTTTCTCATGGCTTTCTCTTGTGCTGGAGTCATCTCTTTTCCTGATTTTGGATCATACCCTGCTTTTACAGCAGCTTCAAATCCTTTACCCATTGCTTCTAAGCCTTTTTCAGCTTCTTTTGACTCTCCTTTTGCTTTTGCGTTGGCTTTTTTATCCATCGCTTCTAGTTTACTTTTATCTAATGCTTTAGGTGATTGTGTACCATAAATTGAGTAATCAGGAAGTTTAAATGCATCTTTTTTTAATGTTAAATCAAACTCTGCTTTAGTAGCAACTTCAACAGTTTTTAAACCCATAATATCTGTCTCAACTCTTAGAACTACCCCTTTATAGATACACTGTGTTGCAGCACTTAACTTCCAAATATCACAACTCTGTCCTGCTACTTTGTCTGTACCTATTTTCTTTCCACCCATCTTTTTTAACATCTCTTCACCTGTTTTAGTAGCATTTTTACCACCCAAAAGACCTGCTAACCCTGACATTGGATTCTCCATACGATTTATTCTCTTATGTTTAAAATCAACTCCATACACAATAGCCCCGTTCATATAGTTTAATACATGAACTTTATCTACTTTTGTTGTTCCCATGGTTGTATTTTTAGTCACTTTACTCTCTTCATTTAACTCTTTAAGACCATAGTTGTCAAATACTAATCTTTTCTTACCCACACTTTTAATTTTGACCATTCCACCCATCATATTTCCAGAACCTTTGATGTCATACTCTATTTTTGCACTTTTTACTTCGTATCTTTTCATATCTTGAGCTTGTGCTAAACCACTTATTACTACTGCTATTATTGACATTTTAATTATATTTTTCATTTTATATTCCTTCTGTTAATTTTATTTACTAAACATATCGAGTTCTTTACTCAAATCATCAAACTCTTTATCTGCATCACTGTTTTGAGCTTTTTGTTCTTTCTCTTTTGCTAAATCTTTTTTAGATGGCGTAGATTGACTACCACCAAAAAGACCACCTAAACCTTTAAGTAACGCACCAACCTCTTTCATATCATCAGAGTGAGTACCATTTGACTCAGAAGCTACTTGACTAAGCATTGCACCCAACTCACCTAAGTTCACCTCTTTCTTCTGAGTTTTTGTCTCTTTTGGCGTTGTAGCTTGAGTATCTGCTTTTATCTCTGCTTCATGACTTACATTGCTTAAATCTATAGTCAAACTATTGGTAGAACCACCTACTGTAAACTTTTCTTCTCTCTTATCATTTCCAACTTTAGCTTCAACGCTATAGTCACCTTTATTTAACGTCAATTGTAAAACTTTAGAACAAACCAATTTTGATTCATGTACTAGTCGTCCATTATTTGCATATATCTCATAGCTTACTCTACTATTCTTCTTACTACACTTTGTATTTATCTGAAATTGTTCAAAAACAACATGTACTTTTGTGGTTTCACCTGCTTTTACTTCAAAAGGTGTCTCTTTTTTCAAGCTATTATAGGTTGAAGTTATAATGTATTTCCCTACTGGTATCTGTTCTAAACAAGCCTCTTTTTTATAAGAATAACACCCTGTTATTCGACTACTCTCTTTTTCTCCATCAACTACTTTATGAATTGTATGATAGCTTTTAATCCATCTACCACCCTCTTTTTCTGAAGTTGTAATTTCTACCTTTCCGGTCTGCCCCATAATTACATTTATTTTAGCCATTTCACCAGCTTTTAGCTCAAACTCTGTCTCTTTTTTAAACTTATTATAGGTTGAAGCTATAATGTATTTTCCTAGTGGTATCTGTTCAACACATGCCTCTTTTTTGTAAGAGTTACATCCTGTTACTCTTCCACTCTCTTTCTCTCCATCAACCACTTTATAAATTGTATGATAGGCTTTAATCCATCTACCACCCTCTTTTTCAACGGCTGTAATTTCCACTTTACTTGTCTGTCCAAAAACAATATTGAGCTTTGTTACTTCACCAGCTTTTAATTCAAAAGGTGTCTCTTTTTTAAACTCATTATAGGTTGAAGCTATAATGTATTTTCCTACTGGTATCTGTTCAACACATGCCTCTTTTTTGTAAGAGTTACATCCTGTTACTCTTCCACTCTCTTTCTCTCCATCAACCACTTTATAAATTGTATGATAGGCTTTAATCCATCTACCACCCTCTTTTTCAACGGCTGTAATTTCCACTTTACTTGTCTGTCCAAAAACAATATTGAGCTTTGTTACTTCACCAGCTTTTAATTCAAAAGGTGTCTCTTTTTTAAACTCATTATAATCTGATTTTAAAATATATTTTCCTACCGGTAGTTTCTGTATTCCTGCTTCTTTTTTTCTAGACCAAAATGAGCTGGTCATTCGTTCACCAACTTCATTGTCGTCATCTAACTTATAGATATTATGAGATGCTTTTATCCATTTTCCACCCTCTTTTTCGAGAGATATAATTTCTACGGTGCTTGTCTCACCAAACACAACATTAATTTTTGTCACTTCACCAGCTTTTACTTCAAAAGGTGTATCTTTATTAAATTTATTATATCTTGATACCAAAACATATTTACCTACAGGTAATTGTTGAAGAGCAGGCTCTTTTTTTCTAGACCAAAAAGAGCTAGTCATACGTTTACCTAATTTATTCTCTTCATCTTGTTTATAAATATCATGACTTGAGTTTACCTGTTTTCCACCCTCTTTTTCTCTGGCTGTAATTTCTATATTATTTTTTAATACTTTAGGTTTAACTTTTTCTACTTTTTTTACAATGCTCTTCATAGCAGCATTCAGAGCTGTAGCATTTTTAGCAGAAAAATACTCTCCACCCGTTGCCTTTGCTATACACTCTAACTCTTTATCCGTCTTTTTGTCTACATTAAATCCAACTACATGAGTAACAAAATCTATCCCTTTTTTCTCCAGTTCTTTAGCTACATCACAAGGATTTGCATCACAACTCTCTTTACCGTCAGAGATAAGAATAATGGTTGCTTTCTCTTCTGTAAACTTAAGCTCCTCTGCTACTTTTCTAAGAGATCTAGCAATTGGAGTTTTCCCTTTTGGCTGAATTTTTTTAACCAAAGAGATAATTTTATTTTTATCTACTTTCCCAACAGGAACAAGTGCTTCAATATCATTACAATCACCTTTCTTTCGATGACCATAGGCTGTTAAACCCAACTCAACATCTGGACTCCACTCTTTCACCACACTATTTAAAGCATCTTTTGCGATAGTTATTTTGGCTTTACCATCTATTTGCCCCCACATACTTCCACTTGCATCAAATATAATAACAGCCTGTGGTTTACCATCAGCTAACAAACTTGTAGATAGCATAATAAATACAAATATAAAACTTAATAATTTTTTCATCTTTTATCTTCCTTTCCTATATTTTTCTGTTTTAATAAAATAAAACCTTATATAATATATCAAAGTGATGTTGCAAAAACGTTACAAAAGAAGATAAAATAAAAATTTAAGAGAGATAGAGAGAAAAAGATAGATCATTAAAAAAACTAAATGATCTATCTTATATAAAAGATTAGAAAAAATCTATAAACGAATTAATTTCATAGGATTCATATGTTTATTGTCTTTAGTTACTTCAAACATAAGACTTTTATCTACTTTACCAATAATCGTACCACGAGAGAGTTTCTTACCAACATGAATACCTGGAGCTAAACGAGAAAGTTTTGCATAGATGGTATGCATATTATTTGCATGTTCAATAATAACAACTTTACCTAACATACCTCCAGAATTTTCTGCAAAAACAACTTTTCCTGCTAAAACAGAACGTACTTTTGCACCAGCATAAGGAGCTTTAAGGGTAATAGATTTATTAAAAATTTTAAATTTATAAATTGGATCAATATAAGTTCCAAACTTCTTAATAAGCCTTGAACCTTTAAGAGGTGAAATTGTCTTTCCTCCTGTATATTTTGCACTAGCCACAGAAGCAATGATTTTAGGAGCTTTACTACTACTTGCTTTTTTAGATACTTCCACAACTTCTTTTGCAGCTTGGTCATTATTACGTTTTATAATTTTTAATTTAGCTAATTTCTTTTCTAAATTTCTTCGACTAGCTTTAATTCTATTAAAACGTTTTTTATAGATAGCTTTATCACGAGCTAAAGTTTTCAGCAATTTATCTTGTTTTTGTTTTTTTAATTTATACTCTTTACGCTCATTAACATACTGATTAATAAGTTTTTCAAAATGAGATTTTTTTAACTTTAAGTCAGATTTTTTTCTTTCTAATGCTTCTATATCATCTTTTAAAATTTTAATCTCTTCACTATTCTTTTTAGCATAAAGTTTATACGCCTCTTTCATCATTATAGAGTCAGGAGTTGGTTGTTTTAACTCCTCTAATGCCAATGCCAATGAAAAGTTTTTAGCAACTAAATCTAAAAACTTACTCTGTTTTTTATCAATACTTCCACTTATTTGATATAAATCTAAAGAGAGTTTTTTCTCTTTTCTCTGAACTTCAGCAAACTCTTTTTCATTACTTTGTATATTTTTTGCTAATTTAGAGAGTTTAGATGAGAGTATCTTTTGCTTTTTCTTTGCTGTAAAAATTTTTTTTGCAACTTTTGAAAGCTCTCTATCCATCTTTTTATATTGGATTTTTTTCGCACTAAGTTGCTTTTTATTTTGTTTTATTTTACTCTCAACAGAAGTAGAAAAGAGTAAAGATGAAAAGAGGAATATGGTAAGAATAAATCTCATCTACTCCTCCTTGACATTAATAACAACCAAAAATACTGCTATCATAACAACAAAAATAGAAGCAAAAAGTAAAATAAATAGATCACTATAGGCAAACATTCTATCTACATTCTCTTTTAAAATTTCTATTTGACTACCTCGTACCCATGCATTTTGAATAAAATAAAATACACCAGAAGTAATAATAGCAGAGATAACAGCATCAATTAATGCCATGTTTATAAGTACTTTTGAACGTAAAAAAAGTGATGCTCCAAAAATTTCCATAACTTTCATACGCTGTGCATGTAAAAAATTCCAGACTTCCATCTGTTTTACAATTAAAAAGAAACCAATTATTGACATAAAAAATATAAATGTTTGAAATGCTGATTTAATAAATGAAAAAAGTTCATATTTTGACTGATATGAAGATTGAAATGACTCAATTGTTAATATGTTATTACTCTTTTTTAAATTATTTTTAACAGCTTCAAGCTCTTCTAGTGTTAAATAACCATCTAATTTCAAAGAGTAAAAATTTGGTAAAGAGGCTTCAAAAGTTTTTTGTTTTGATGACTCAGTCATTTTTAATCGTTCTAAAATTTTTGATTTTTCAAGTTCTTCTACTTTTTCAATATGCTCATCCCAAGCTTTAAAGTCATCAATACTCATCTCATCTTTAGAGACGATCATCATACTGTAACCATTTTGTAAACTTTTTTCAAAACTATCTGTTGTTCTATCAAAAACAATAAAAAATTCTAAACCAAGTAAAATAGCGACTAATGGAAAAATTAGTGAAATATGTGTTTTAATGAATCTCATATACGCTCCCGTTCTCATCAATTGTAAAATGTCTATAAGGAATATTAAAAACCATTGGAATTCTATGTGTTACAACCACAACGGTTGTATCTAATTGATGACAAGCATTTTCCATTAAATCCCAAATAACATTAGAAGAGTATTCATCTAGGTTACCTGTTGGTTCATCTGCCAATATTAGAAATGGATTTTTTGCCAATGCTCTTGCAACACCTACACGCTGTTGCTCACCACCTGAAAGTTCCATTGGGTATTTTTCTTCTTTACCACTCAATTTTACATGATGTAAAAGACGCTTTGCTTGTGTACTTTGTACTTCAGCAGAGTATCCAGAAATCCATAGAGGTAAAACAACATTTTTTTCAACTGTCCACTCATTAATAAGTTTATAGTCTTGAAAAACAATTCCTAAATGACTTCTTAATTCTTGAAGTTTATTTTTTTTAATATCAATCATATCTAACCCACCAACAACAAGTGTACCCTCTTGTGGAGAAAGATTACCATAGAATGATTTTAGGAGTGTAGATTTACCAGAACCACTAGGTCCAGTAATAAATACAAAATCTCCTTTTTTAATAGAGAAATTTGCATTTTTTATAATCTCTTCGTCACTTTCATAACCAAGAGTTAAACTATTTGCTGTAATAACATTAGACATTTAAATACTCCATAATTTTAAGATGTGTTTTATAATTTGTCACTGTTTTTACTGGACTACTGTTGAAATAAAATGCTTCTGACCCATTCATATAGATGTATTTGTGTTCAGGTCTATCAAAACTACCAAATGCCAATTTAATTAAAATAGCTTCATCTTCTATTTTAAATAATCTCTCAAAATGCATAAAATATCCATCAAAAAGTTCAGGTTTATAAGATATTTTATCTAAAATTTCTTTTTTATATACCACATCTTTAAAAGAGAAATCAAAATCTAATACTCTTAGTTCAGATTCTTCCTGACAAGTAACATATACATCATAAATATCTTTCTCTTGCTTTAACCAACGTGCTTCATACTTACTGGTTACTTCAAGTGCTTCATTTTTACGTATTTCTACTGCTGTTTTAGCTACTTTATCACCTAAAAACGTATCTAAAGAGTACCAAAAATATTTATATGAATCTGTTCTTAATTCAAGTCGTCCACTTTTTTCAAGAACTCTCATTGACTCTTTTAAAAATGAAGGTGAAATAACTCTACGTTGAGGTTTTTTATCCCAAGGCACAGGAAAATGTACAAAAATTTGATGACATGAGTTTGAAGGTATCATCTCTAAAAGTAGACGAGCATCATAATTTACTACCCAAATATTAGTTAAACCTAAAATTTCAATCTGTTTTAATACTTGTGTAGCTGATGGTGTATGAATTTCAATTCCAATAAACTGTCTATTTGGGTTTTTTTGAGCTTGATAAAGTAAATGTTTACCTGAACCAAAACCTACTTCAATTGCTAATGAATCAAAAGGGAACTCTACATTTATAAAATCTTCAATAGTTTTTTCATACTCAGAAGATAGACGAAGTTTTGTTGGATGAATAGCGACATTTGACTGTAAAACTTCTAACTCAAACCCTTGTTGTAAATCTGAAATAGCTTGTTTAACTAAATTTACTTTTAAAGGTCGTGTTACTTTATCATATTTAAGTAACCAACTCTCTGGATTTTTTTTTAAATGAAGTAAAAATGATTCATTTTCATAAACTACACCTATTAATTCATCTTCTGAGAATCCATCTTGTGCAGTAAAAAGTAGTTCTGTTTCACCATACTTACCTTTTTTAATTAAAGAAGTATTAAACGGTTTAACTGTGATATGTGGCATTAATTCCCTTATCTTGAATGAATTGTAATAGCAGGACTAACTTTAGAGTAACTATCATCAAATCCAACAGCAATAACACGATACTTATAGGTATTATTAGGAACAACACTTGTATCTATATACTCTGACATCATACGTTGTTCTACACTACCTATCCATTTCCACTCTCCAGCATTTATACTTCTCTCAATCTTATACATCTTAACTCTCTTATCAGAATGAGGTCTCCAGATTAACTTAATATTGGTTCTTGATTTTTGAAACCCTTGAAAAAAGGTAACAGCTTCAAAAGGTGACAATGTCTTTACCGACATAACTTTTCCATAAGATGATTCAAAATTATTTCTAAGAGTTGTAAATGTATAAGTATATGCACTATTCTGACTCAATCCTGTATCTACAAAATGTGAAGCAAAACGACTATGTACTGTTCCTACTTTAGTTAATTGTTTTGTTGAACTATTCACATATTGATTACTTTTAGTTCTATAAATATTATAACCGGTAACACCATCTCTTGCCATTGGTTGCCATTCAAAAGCTACCGAGGTACTATCTGGTATTGCTTTTATATTCGTCAATTTTGGTAAATTTGGATCTAGCTGTTCATTATTTAATAGAGCTGTAGGATTACATCCTGTTAGTGATAGTAGTAAAATAGTTGTCAATGAGACTTGGGTTAATTTTTTCATGAACTTCTCCTTCATTAAATTGTTTTTCTATAAATTCTTGCATATCTGGAAAAAGTGAAGCAACAAACTCCATTTTTTTACCTGTGATAGGATGATACATATATAACTTATAAGCATGCAAGAAAACTCGATTGATTGTATCTTTTTTGCTCTTAAACCCATATAAATCGTCCCCTAAGATATGACGACCTAAACTCTCCAAATGCACCCTAATTTGATGTGTTCTTCCTGTAAAGAGTTTTACAGAAATAAGTTCATTTCTTTTACTACTCTCTGCTAATTTACAAAAAGCACTCTTTGCCTCTTTTCCATTTTGAATGACATCCATTTTTAATCTATTATTAGGATTTCTGCCTATAGGCTTCTCTACAATTCCATTATCTTTTAAAGGATAATCTATAATTGCTAAGTAATAACGTCCCATACTTTTATCTTGTAACTGCTCACTTAATTTTTGATGTGCTTCATTTGTCTTAGCAATAACCAACGCACCTGTTGTCTCTTTATCTATTCGATGAACTATTCCATGTCTCTCTTCTCCAGAGATGGTAGAGAGAGAGACTCCTTTTTGTATTAACCAGTCAACCAATGTTGCCTCTTTTACAGAAGGAGCAGGATGTACTACTAAACCAGAAGGTTTATTTACAACCATCATATAATCATCTTCATAAAGTATTTCAACATCAAAATCTACAACAACAGCCTCTTTAGGAATAACTTCTTTAAATGAGTACTCAATCATATCATCAATAAATAATTTTTTTCCTGTTTTACGCACAACTTTACCATTGACCAGTACCATGCCTTCTTTAATAAGCTGTTCTACTTGATTCCTACTCTGCTCTAATTTATCGGTTAATAGACGGTCTAAACGCCCCTCTTTATCAATCTTAAATGATTTCAAATCCATTTTACTCTTTTATACTATCTATTTTTATACTATTATAGCAAAATCAACAATTGTTTAAAAACTTATTTTAGATATAATCAAAATTACTAATATAATATATTAAAGGACTTTTATGAAAAAACCATTTTTACTATTTACATTACTCTTATCATCACTTTTTGCTGATGCACCACAAAAAAAAGTTTTTCATGCACAAGATGATAACTACCAAAATCATTACCACCACAGTTCACATGTACAAGATACTGAAGAACAAGTCATCTCTTCAACAGCTCAAGTATCTGCTGAAATCACTATGGCAATTACCGTTCAAGCAACAACTGAAATAACTTCAGAAAATAGTAGATCCCAAGCCACTATGAGTTTCTTAGATAACAATCGAGTCCAAATAACTGAAGAGATTGCAAAAGGAGAAGGTGAATACTTAAATACCCTTTTATCCATGATGTCAATAAAAAACAATAATAAAAACTTAACAGTTTTACAAAATAATCTAAATGAACTTATCTACCTTTCACATAATGATTTTTTAAAAAAAATAGAAAAACTTGTTTAATTATTTACTCTTAAAATGTATACCAAAATTAACTAAAACTCTATAAGATGTTTTAAAACTATTACTCTCTCTTTTAAGCATAGAGGGAGAAATCTCATAATAAATCCAATCTTTATAGAAAAGATGATGATAGGTACTCTGAATATAATAATAGTCACTTTTTATATGCTTAAAATTAAATATCTTACTAGATACTCCAAACCCATACCTTACTTGTTGTTTGGAATTAAATACATTCGTCCAAGTAAAATCATTTATTAATGTCTCTGAAGAGTCATATTTATTATAATAAAATGAATTTTTTAAAATCATATAAAACTTATCATTTATACTATACATAGAATTAATTTCTAAACTATTTTCAATTTCTCCATCACTATAATAACGAAAACGATCATAAATTTTTGAAGTAATTTTTCTATCTCTATAAAGTTTGTATTTAGAACGAATATTGAGATAGGGAACCAAGGTAATTTTCCGAAATCTTGCACCACCCCCAAACTTTATGTTAAAAGTATCTTTAACATAATTAAAAAACTCTAAACGGACATAATAACGTTTACTATCTAATTTCTCTTTATCTAAAGTAGTACCATTGTAAAGAGTATCATCACTACTTTCATCTTCAAAATAGAGACGTAAATTTTTTTGTATTTTTGGTAAATTTAAACGTAGACGAAAACGTATATCTTTTTCTAATTTTGCATGTGTCTCTTTAGCTATAACAGTAGAAAACTCAGCATAGGTTCTACTTGATTTTGAAAAGTTCCCTTCTATAAAATAATCATCAATACTATTACTAGTATTAACTAAAACTGAACAGAGACTATCATGATAACGATCAAACAAATTTAAATTATCATTTGAAAATAACAAAATAGGAAAAAATAATATAATTAACTTTTTAAAAAACATAATGTAAAGTATATTGAAATTTTGATTAAAAGATTATGGCGGACAGTGAGAGATT
>Ga0256826_1001735_pt1 | contig 13529 bp, 16 predicted proteins | sample CV79metaG_FD_185975 | JGI IMG/M metagenome (GOLD analysis project Ga0256826, IMG submission 185975) | Hydrothermal vent microbial communities from East Pacific Rise, Pacific Ocean - CV79 | ecosystem: Environmental > Aquatic > Marine > Hydrothermal vents | place: Pacific Ocean: East Pacific Rise...
TTTAAAACACTTTTTGTATATAATTTAATTAAGGTTACTGTTTGTTCTGTTGTAAATTCATAAGTTGGAGCTTGAGTATATACCTCTATATGATCTGCCCATTCTATACCAATATTACTAATAGCTATTAATCCACTACTGTACAATCCTGTTGAAATTTCTTGATTATCTATAAAAACTCTTATTTGAGAACTTACAAAAGGCTGGCTAGCACCCACATTAAATGGATCTACAGTACCATATCTATTTTCACTATATCCTACAGGGTAGATAAGTTTTAAAATATCTTGAATATTAGCAATTTGCATTCTATCTATATCATCTCTTGTATAAATAATAGATACACCAGCATTTGCTGATTTTGTTTTTTCAGAAAGGTCTGTTTTCTTTTCAATATTTTGAAGTAAATTATCTATATTTAAGTCATCTGTTGCAAATAAGTTTATGGATAATAAAATAAGTAATATTAATCTATATAGTTTTATAATCTTTTCCTGTTAAACCTTCATGAAGAAAGTTTTGATTTTCTATAATTTTATAGTATATTCCCTTTTAATATCGGATAAAATTAAATTATATTTAACAAATATTTATAGTTTATGTAAAATTATAATTTATTATATAAAATGTAACCTTAATTGAATAAGTAATTTCATATAATAACAATAGTAATTAGTAAAGGGAATACAAATGTTTAAAAATATAGCTATTTTATGCTCAGGCGGTGATGTTTCTGGTATGAATCCAGCTTTAAAACATTTTGTAGAATACTCTATAAAAAAAGGTTTAACTCCATACTTTGTTTATGATGGATATGAGGGCTTAATAGATAATAAAATACAAAAAGCTACTTATGAAGATGTTGCAGGAATTATAACAAGGGGTGGTACAAAAATTGGTTCAGCCAGAAGTAAACGCTTCATGCAAAAAGAATATAGAGAGATTGCTAAAAATAACTTAGATAAGTTGAAAATAGATAAGCTTGTAGTTCTTGGTGGTGATGGTTCTTTTCGTGGATTGCATATTTTTTACAAAGAAAGTGGCATCAAGTTTTGTGGTATTCCATCTACAATAGACAATGATATAGCAGGTACTGATTATTGTCTTGGTGTAGATAGTGCTTTAAATATCATAAAAACTTCTATAGATGCTATTAGAGATACAGCATCATCTTTTAAACGTGCTTTTATTATAGAAACTATGGGACGTGATTGTGGCTATTTAGCACTTGTTTCGGCATTAACTAGTGGTGCTGAACTTTGTTTAATACCTGAAAAACAATATGATTTAAAAGCTCATGAAGAAGATTTTAAAAAACAAATTAAAAATGGTAGAAGATACTTTATAGCTATAGTTTCAGAGGGAATAAAAGAAAATTCTCAAGATATTGCGGATTGGTTTGAGGATAAGATAGGCATAGAGGCTAGAGTATCTGTTTTGGGTCATATTCAGCGTGGAGGAAATCCAAGTATATATGATAGACTCATGGCATATAAGTTTGTAAATTTTGCTATTGACGGTTTAGTAGATGAGATAGATGAAAGTATTGTTTGTTATTGTAAAAGTAAGTTTTGTTACAAAAGCATAAATGATGTGGCAAATATACCACATCAGCTAGATGAAGAGCTATTAAAGTTTTAAAATATAATACCCTTTAGAGCTTCTTTTTCAATATCTCTATTAAAATCTTTATGTAGTAAAATATCTACAGGTTTATGTAAAAGTCTTTTTAATTTAGCTATTGTTTTAATCTTTTTTTCAAATAAATCTTCATCATTTGAGATTATAAAAAGGTCAATATCTCCACCCTTTTTAGTATTGTCTAATCTACTTCCAAATAAATATATTTTTACATCATGAAAAATTGTTGAAACAGTATCTTTAATGATTATTATTTCTTGCTTTTTCAATCTCATGAAATTTTTGCTCCAATTTTTTTGATATTGAGATAAGTTCTGAACTTTTTTGAATAAAAAGATTTATACTTTGTATCATTTCATCAATTTCTTGTGGATAATCATGAGCTATTTTATTTCTTAATTCTCTTAGTTCATCCCAAGAGTCGATATCTACAATATTTTCTTTTTCTATCTCTTTTAGTATATCAAAAAATGTTTTATCAGCTAAATTAAAACCACTAAAGTCAAGATAATTTCTAAATATTTTACTACCTATAAGATCTTGAAGTTTTGAAAATCTAAAAATTAAAGCATTTAAAGCAAATCTTTGTAGTTGAGTTAAGGCTTCGTAATTTTTGATAGGCAATTTTAAAACATCTAAAGATTCTTCTATAAGTTCTATATGTTTTAATGCTTCTTCAAAATATGTTTGAAGCCTTTTGCCTGTCATAATTTAAATATCTCTCTCAATTACACGCTTAAATGTATTGAAATAATTATCTTGTAAATCATCCATACTCATTTCTACATCATTACATTTAAAAGCATTACCACTAATAGTTCCTATTTTTTCATAAACTAAATCACCAATCATCGCTTCAAAAGCTTCACAATTTTGAGGTTTTACTTCTATGATAGCACGACTCATTGACTCTGCAAAAATATCACGCTCATCTTTTACACTCATCTTCACAGTACAGTTTAAACCTGAAGTAGCAGACATCTTAGCAAGAGCTATAGCTACCCCACCACTTGATGCATCTTTTGCACACTCAAGTAGATGTTTTTTGTTTGCTTCAATTACTAGCTCCCAAAGTGCTAATTCATTTTTATAGTTAATTTTTGGAATAATTCCAGCAACTTTATCACAAATCTCTTTCATATAAAGACTTCCACCAAACTCTGAGTTAGATTCTCCAACTAAATAAAGTGTATTTCCTTGTTCTTGAAAAGATGACATTAAAACATTATTTTGATCATCATTTACACCAACAGTAGCGATTGAAGGAGTTGGAAAAACAGATACACCATTTGTTTCATTGTATAGAGATACATTTCCACCAATTACAGGTGTAGTAAGTTCTAAACAAGCTTCTTTAATTCCGTCACAAGCTTGACCAAACTGCCACATAACTTCTGGATTTTCTGGATTACCAAAGTTTAAACAATCTGTAATTGCTAATGGTCTTGCCCCACTCATAGCTACATTACGACCAGCTTCAATAGTTGCAGCAGCTCCACCACCACGAGGGTCTATGTAACAATATCTTACATTACAATCAGCACTCATAGCAAGTGCTTTTCCATTTTCTTTTACACGAACAACAGAGGCATCTAGCATACCACCATTTTTAATTGTATTTGTTTGAACCATAGAATCATACTGAGTATAAATCCAAGATTTATCTACAACTTCCATAGATTTAATAAGTGTGTTAAATGCATCTTGATTTGAAACTTTATCAAAATCATCTATAGTAACAGATGCTAAATCTGCTAAGTAAGCTGGTTTACTCATTGGACGGTTAAGTTCAGGAGCTTCTTCACTAACTGGATCTACTGGAACTTCAGCACATTTTTCTCCATGCCAAAAAAGTTCCATATTTCCAGTATCTGTAACTTCACCAACAACAGCTGCATCTAAGTCCCATTTTTCAAAAATATCAATAATTGCTTGTTCAGAACCTTTTTTAGCACATAAAAGCATACGTTCTTGACTTTCACTTAGCATAAAGTCATAAGGAGTCATTCCCTCTTCACGAGCTGGAACTTTATCTAAATGCATTATCATTCCTGAGCCTGAACGACCAGCCATCTCAAAAGCAGATGAAGTAAGTCCAGCAGCACCCATATCTTGAATACCAATAACATGATCGGTTTTAAAAAGCTCTAAACAAGCTTCAAGTAAAAGTTTTTCAGTAAATGGATCTCCAACTTGAACAGTTGGACGAAGTGATTTTGATTCTTCTGTAAAACTATCAGAACTCATTACAGCACCACCAAGACCATCACGACCAGTTTTAGCACCAACATACATAACAGGATTTCCAGTACCTTCAGCTTTTCCGTAAAAGATTTCATCTGATTTTGCTAAACCTAAAGTAAAAGCATTTACAAGTATATTTCCATTATAACATTCATCAAAACTAGTTTCACCACCAATAGTTGGAACACCCATACAGTTACCATAACCACCGATTCCCTCAGTTACACCACGAACTAAGTAGCGTTGATGAGATGAAGTTTTGTCATCATTCATAACATTACCAAAACGAAGTGCATTTAAGTTTGCAATAGGTCTAGCACCCATTGTAAATACATCACGCATAATTCCACCAACACCAGTAGCAGCACCTTGGTAAGGTTCTATAAAAGATGGATGATTATGACTTTCCATTTTGAAAACAGCAGCATAACCATCACCAATATCAATTACACCAGCATTTTCACCAGGACCTTGAATTACCCAAGGAGCTTTTGTTGGGAAACCTTTTAAATGTACTTTAGATGATTTATATGAACAATGCTCACTCCACATAGCTGAGAAAATCCCAAGTTCTACAAGATTTGGCTCACGAGATAAAATCTCTTTTATATGTGCATAGTCTTCTTGGCTAAGTTTATGGTTTGCTAGTTGCGTATCTATATCTGGTAATTGTTGGCTCACAGGAAGTCCTAAAAAATTAAATTTTAAAAATGGATTATATCTAATTAGTGATAAAAAGAAAATTTAATGAAAAGAAAAATCTTTTTTAGTACGGATGTTTTTCTTTAAAGAGAAAATATTTTTATACTCTATTTCTAAAATTTCATACTCTTTTTTTTCTTTAGGAAGTTGTATTTTAAATTCATCATCTACGCCCTTACCAAGCATAGCACGAGCTAATGGTGAATGAACAGTAATGAGAGAATTTTCAGGTTCACTTTCTAATGTCCCACAAATTGTATAAGTTTCTTCTTTATCGGTATTGATATTTAAAATTTTAACACTACTACCAAAAGAAACTCTTTCATGAGAAAAGGTTGATGGGTCTATTATTTGTGATTTTTCAATCATTGAATTTAGATAAAAAAGCCTTTTATCAATAAAACGAAGTTTTTCTTTTGCTGCATGATAATCAGCATTTTCACTTCTATCACCAAGAGCTGCAGCTACTAGTTTTTCCTCTGCAACTTTTGGTTTTTCAATTTCAAGTAAAAACTTAAACTCTTCAACTAAAAGGTCATAACCCTCTAGTGTCATTGGTTCATTTTTATTCATATACTAAGTATTGAAACCAAGAATATAGTAAGTACTTTTATTTTCTAATTTATTTATATTTACTTTAAATTTATCAGAGAAATGCTTGATTTTCTCATGAGCTTCTTCTGCTATTTCTGGGCTTGGAGATTCAACTTTGATTTTAAAATAATCTTCAGAGTTTGATAAAGCTACAAATGAGCCATCTACTTTTAAATGATCATGTAAATCCATTATGTGTTTTTGTATTTTTTCATACCCCAAAGTATTTTCTTCAATTCTTTTAAGTTGATTAACTAAAGCCTCATTTGGTGCATATCCAAGTTGAGTTAACATTGCATCTCTGTACATAAATTTTACCTTTTTATTTTTATTATGAAAATAATATCAATTTTTTGTAAATATTCAGTATTAATTTATCTACATGTACTATAATTGTACTATATAAACTTAATTTAATTAAGAAGAGAGGCTTATACATGACTGATGATATACTAAAAAAAATTAAACAACTTCCACCACTTCCAGAATCTGCTATGCAGATTGAAGCTGTTTATCAAGATCCAAATAGTTCTTTTAATGATATGGTTAAAATTTTAGAAAAAGACCCACTTTTAACAGCAGATATCCTAAAAGCTGCAAACTCTCCACTTTATGGTTTTAGCCGTGAAATAAATGCAATCAATCAAGCTGTTGGATTGTTTGGTATGGGTACTGTTCGTGGTTTTGCTTTAGCATCTATTGTTAAAAAAAGCTTTACTCTTGACTTGTCACCTTATGGGATAAACAACGATATGTTTTCAGCACTTTCAAAAAAACAACACGGGCTTATGACTGCTTGGTGTTTAAGAACTGAGGGTAGATTACTTGGTGTTTTATCCCCAGCTGCTTTTTTAGTTGAGATAGGTAAAGTTATTATAGCTCAACAAATTATGAGTGATTCAAAAGAGGAAGAATTTAGAAATGCACTTAAAGATCTTCAGGATGTTGAAGCTGCAGAAAAAGAAGTAGTTGGAGTAAATACTCCTGAAGTTTCTGCTAGTATTTTTGCACATTGGAAATTTGAATCAGGATTGGTTGATACTATTAGAAACTGTCAAAATCCAGAAAATGCAGATGAAGAAGACAGAAAAGCTGCTCAAATACTTCATGTAGTTCGTGTAGCAGTTCCAATAAATGGTGTTATTACAGATGAAAGTGCTACTGCAGCTAAAGAGCTTATTGAAAAATATGGGCTAAATATGGAAGCATTTGATAAAGCTGTAGAGAACGCTTAATTTAACTACTTGAAATCACTTCTTATAAGACTCACTCATGGTTTGAGTGAGCAAGATATATCATCTTCTGAACTTATCCATATAAATAATTTTCTTAGCAAAAAGTATATTACCAAAAAAAATGATATTTATAAATTTCATTCAAAGTATCGTGCAGGAACTTTGGGGCTTATTCAAAAGGGTACTGCATACTTAAATGTAATTGGTGAAATTACTCGTGATCTTTTTATAGGTGAGGGTGATTTAGCTCAAGCACAAGAGGGTGATTTGATAATTGCTCAAAGACTTTTAGGTGTTCGTGGAAAACCATCTGCAAAAATAGCTGAGATTGTTGGTCGTGCAGTAACTTATAGTGTTGGGTATATCATACAAAAAGATGGATATAAATCTTTAGTAGATTTAAAAACTGATTATCCATCTGGTGTTGAATTAAGTTTAGATGAATTAAATTCTTATGATATTGGTGATGTTTTTAAGATTAGCAATGAAGATTATAAAATCATGGAAAAACTTGGAAATATAAAAGATCCACTTGTAGATGAAAAAATAGTTCTTGCTCAATTTAATAAACATGATGAGTTTGAAGAAGAAGTACTTGAGATAGCAACTTCTTTTACTCAAGTAGATGCTAAAAAATATCCTAAGCGAAAAGATTTACGCTCTTTAGCTTTTTCTACAATTGACCCAGTTACTGCAAAAGATTATGATGATGCAATTTACTGGGATGATGAAAATACAACATTATATGTAGCTATTGCTGATGTAAGTGAGTATGTTAAGCCTTTTGGTGCAATCGATAACGAAGCAATATATAGAAGTTTTTCTATATACCTGCCTCACCGTTCTATCCCTATGCTACCAAGACAACTCTCTGAAACTTTATGTTCACTTCAGCCTCATGTAGATAGATTAGCTTATGTTTTTGAAATGAAATTAGATGTGGATAAATTAAAAGTTATAAAATCTTCTGTTTATGAAGCTATTATTCACTCAGATAGGCGTTTTAACTATGAAGAAATTGATGCTTACTTTAATGGTGAGCTAAAAGCTAAAAATGATAAAGAACAAGAAATTTTCAATGCACTTACAAAACTTAGAGTTGTAACAGATGCATTAAAAGAAAAACGCTTAAAAATTGGTTATGACTTTCGTTCAACAGAATTAGATATGTTTATAGATAAAAATTCTAATCTTATCTCAACCGAACAAGCAGAAGAAACACCATCTCATGCACTCATAGAAGATTGTATGTTGCTTGCTAACAAAGAAGCTGCGGCTCAATTTGAACGTGGTATTTTTAGGATTCATGAGCCACCAAGTCAAGCAAAAATTCAAAAGCTTTATCAAGAATTAGCTGGAATCGGGATGTTTATAGATATCAAAGAAACTATCAAAGAAACCATTACAGATATTCAAAATCAAGCTAGAGATATGGACTTAGAAGCAGAAGTTGATACTCTTATTATCCGTTCACAAATGCAAGCTAGATATGCACCAACAAACTCTGGACATTTTGGTTTAGGTTTTGAAGCATATACTCATTTTACATCTCCGATTCGTAGATATTCTGACCTTATAGTTCATAGACTTTTAAAAGCTATAAATAATAACGATACAGAGGAAGGCTCTTACGTACTTAGAAACATAGAATCTCTAAGTATGGTTATAAGTGAAAAAGAGCGTGAAGCAAGTACTATTGAGATTGACTTTATGGATAGAAAATTTGCTAGATGGGCTGAGTCAAATATAAACAAAGAGTTTAAAGCTCGTATAAGCGGAACTGATCCAGAAATAAAAGCTGATTTAAATGATACGATTAAAGGTGCTCGTCTGTATGTAACTTCAACCCAGAGTGTAGTACTTTTTCAAGATGTTATAGTTTGTATAGATAAAGTAGATATTGCAAAAGCAAAAATATTTGTAAGGGTAGTTTCTACTGATGTATAAAAATGAGTTTGATAAATACATACAAAACAATTCTTTAAGTAATAGTTTTGTGTTATTTGGAGAGAGTGATTTTCTTATAGATTTATATATTAAAAAACTTACAAATATAGATGATGCTTCATTATTAGAATTTTATTATGATGAGTATGATTTTTCAACTGCAAAAGCTCATTTATCACAAGCTTCACTATTTGGTGGACAAAATTTGCTTATTATTAAAAGTGAAAAAAAAGTACCTAAAAAAGAGTTAGATATACTCATAGAATATTGTGAAAAAAATCAAGATAATATTTTTGTTTATGCTTATCTTGGAAGTGATCATAAAACTTACAATAATAAAAAAACTTTTTCTAAAAGTAAAACTATGGCTGTTAGATTTTTTCATCCTAATCATAATGAGGCTATTTTTATAGTTTCTCAGGTTGCAAAAGAGAAAAAAGTAGTTATTGATAATTATACCATTGCTCATCTTATTGGTATTCATAATGGAGATGTAGCACTTTCATGTAACGAGATTGAAAAATTTAAAGTATTTGATAAAGCTATTACTACAAAAGATGTAGATAATCTTGTTTTTGGACTAGGCGAAGTTAATCTTGAAGAGTTTATAAAAAAACTTCTTGATAAAAAAGATTTTAAAATAGAGTTACAAAATATTCTTGAGCATGGAGAGGATGAGATAAGGGTAATAACTGCTATTAGTACATTCATTACTCAACTTTATATGTTTAATATTTACATACGAGTAAATGGTACACCAAATGCATTGGAAATTTTAGGGTATCCCTTACCACCACAAATATTAAAAGAGCGTTCAGCGATAAGTTTAAAATTTAAACCATATACTTACTATAAATTAAATTCTTTACTTCTTGAGAGTGAATTGAAAATGAAAAGTTCTGCTGTGGATAAGGGTGCTATTTTATTATCGACACTCATTAGAATTCAAAAATTACTATAAAATTATTTCACTAAGTAAAAATTAAATAATTACCATGTACGTGACGAAGTAAGCAACGCAGTAAATGCGTGCTTATTTTAGTTTTTATCTTGGTTAACGATTTTGTTTGAACCAATCCATGGCATCATTTCACGAAGTTTATTACCAGTTTGAGTGATAAGTTTAACTTTGTCATTTGAACGCTCAGCATTCATACGAGGGTAACCTGCTTGACCTTCTAAGATGAAGTCTTTTGCAAATCTACCATCTTGAATTTCTGTAAGGATATCACGCATAGCTTGTTTTGATTCATCATTGATAACACGTTTACCAGAAACATAGTCACCATATTCAGCAGTATTTGAAATTGAATATCTCATATCAGCGATTCCACCTTCAAACATTAAGTCAACAATTAACTTAAGTTCATGAAGACATTCAAAATATGCTAATTCTGGAGCATATCCAGCTTCAGTTAAAGTTTCAAAACCAGCTTGAACTAATGCAGTTGCACCACCACAAAGTACTGCTTGCTCACCAAAAAGGTCAGTTTCAGTTTCATCTTTGAAAGTTGTTTCAATAATTGCAGTACGACCACCACCAATAGCAGAAGCATAAGAAAGAGCTAATTCTTTAGTAGTTCCTGAAGGATTTTGACCAACAGCAATTAAATCTGGAATACCACCACCACGAACAAATTCAGAACGAACAGTATGACCTGGTGCTTTTGGAGCAATCATAGTAACATTGATATTAGCAGCAGGGTTAACACGACCATAATGGATGTTAAAACCGTGACCAAAAGCAATAGTAGCACCATCTTTTAAGTTTGGAGCAATTTCAGCATCATAAATTTCAGCTTGATTTTCATCTGGAAGAAGAATCATTACAACATCAGAACATGCAGTAGCTTCAGCGATAGTTAGAACTTCAAAGTTTTTAGCTTCAGCTTTAGCCCATGAAGAACCACCTTTACGAAGTCCAACACATACTGTAACACCAGAATCTCTTAAGTTTTCTGCGTGTGCGTGTCCTTGAGAACCAAAACCTATCATTGCAACTTTTTTGCTTTTAATTAGGTCTAAACTAGTGTCTTTGTCATAATAAACATTTAATGCCATTGTATTTCCTTGATAATTTTAAGCTTAATTGCTTAAATAATTTTCGGCATTATACTAAAATAAAGTAAAAACTTTTATAATGTCATTAATAAAAAGGAAATTTAATGAAAAAATTTAATCTATTTAATGAAATTATTACACTAGACACGCAAAAATTACAAGAGGCTATAGAATCTGCACAAAAATTTTCTATAAATACAGATGGAGAAATCTCAATAAATGAGCCACAAGATGGTGATATTATAATATATCATGGTATTGCTGATAAAGATGTAGAGATTGAAAAAGCACTTGGCAGTAAATATCAAGTAGTTATATCTGGTGAACGTGTACTTATTAAAGCATTTTCAAATTGGCAAGGCTTAATCGCTATAAATACACCACTAGCTTCTTATGATGATACAACAGCTGATGGTGTAGCAGAGTTTTCAAATAAAGATTTAGAAGAGATAGGTTGGCAAGCTACAGAGTTTAATATGTCATATAGAGAGCTTGTAGAAGAACTTGAAGAAAAAGCTGATGGGATTATACTTTGTATAGAACAAGAAGATCCTTACCAATTTTCAGGTTTTGGATTTTTAAGTGATAATGAACAAGCAAAAGAGATTTTATATAAATATGCACAAGAAAAAGCTAAAGACAAACTAGCAAATGATGAAGAGTTTGAACCTAGCTCTTTAACTGATGATGAAGAAGAAGCTGCTGAGTTTTTTAAAGTACTTTAATTTCTAAGAATTAAGTATAAAGTAGAAATTTCTCAGTTATGTTAAAATCTCCTATAATAAATATGCCAAAAATATATTTTTTAGAGTTAAATTAGGTTTATACAAATTATACTTTTGGATTATTTACCAACTGATAGTTTTTAATCATGTAGTACAATGTAGAGCCAAAATATATTAACCATCCTATAATTGGAATAAAAATTAATATTGTTAAAATAAAATGTATAACTGTTGGTATAATAGCATTTCTTACCGGCTCTTTAGCTAAAACAACTCTTGAAATAAAAGTTCCTATAAAAGCAAAGAAAAATGTTATTGCTAATGCTGCTAAACCAAGTATTATATTTGTATTTTCTGCTATTTTATCTTTTACTATATAAATATTTTTAGCTTCTTTTTCATTATTTATTTCAAAATCAACATACATATCTTTTTGTGGAAAATTGTTATCTCTAAAATCTTCTTTTGAAAATTTATATCTTGTACCATTATCCCCTGATATTGTACCATTACTTGTTTGTGAATCGAACCCTAATATTCTTCCTAACATTTTATTTCCTTTTATTTAGTTAATTAGTAAATTTAGAACTAATCCACTATTTGTAACTTTCCACTCTTTGTTTATAGCTTCAAAAGTTATTTTAAATTTTTGGCTATCTCCATCCTTATATATAATTTCAGAAAATACAGTTTTTTTATCAATTGCACTCTCTTTAGTATCTATAATATTTATACTATCATAGTCTTCTATTGAAATAATCTCTTTAGCACAATTTTTAGAAATGTTAATATTATCTTCAACGAACTTATTTAGTGTTTTGCTACTTGTCAACTTATTTTTAAAAGCAAAATCTTTCATTTGAATTTCAAATAGTTTTTTAAATATATCCCCATAAGAATACTCATCAAAATAGTTTATAGATAATTTAATCAATTCATCTTTAATTTTAAATTTAGAACTATCTGTTTTTAGTTTTGATTGTACTTTAGGCATAGCCTCATTCAAGAACTTATTAATAATACTATTATAAGAACTAACAATGTCTTTAGCAAATCTATTTTCGCACTTTTTCATCTCATTTTTTATTATATTTGAACTACTGGAGGAACTCATTTTATATAATTCTTCTACATCTCCATCAGCCCATGCTTCTACATAATTAACCGCTATATCTTCTGTATTGCTAGAACATGCACTAAGTAATAACAAAGTAACTATACTTACAACTATTTTAATTCTATTATTCATATCATTCCTTAAAATTAATTTTAAAGATTATGACCAATCAATTATTAAAATATGATTAATAGGTCATTGAAACTTATTAATGATATATATATCATTATCAAATGCAAATTGAAGAGCTTGATGAAAGAACAAATATCGTTCATAATACTATTTCCACAAATGTTATTAAATATAGAAAGTTGAAAAAATATTCACAACTTCAACTAGCTTTAGATATTGGACTTACTGGAAATGCTTTTATTGCTAGAGCTGAAAAACGAATTAACAATGCTCACTTCAATATTGAACACTTAGTTAAAATTTCTTCCATATTAGATATCCCTATTGAAAACTTTTTCACTTAAGAAGTCTTGACAATATATATAAATAGATATATAATTATATATCTAATTTTATAGGATTAACTAAATGGCAACAATTAAAAAACTATTTTCTCTCGATGAATCTATCGCAAAAGAATTAGAGGTAGTCGCATCTGCTTTACATAAATCTCAAAAAGAAGTTGTTGAAAATGCACTTGATTTTTACTTTGATTACACAGACTCTATAGTAGCGGATAGTATTACAAAAGAGATTAAAGATGGAAATATGAAAGTTTATGATTCAAAGGATATTTATAAAGAACTTGGTATAGAAATTTGAATATAAAGTATTCTGAAAAATCAGTTAAAGATTTAAAAAATTTTTCTTTACCAGATAGAATTTTAATTGTTAAAAAACTTCACTATTTAGCTAATAATTTCGAGCTTCTAAAAGAATCTAAAAAAGTAAGAGAACTAAAGGGTAGTGAATTCAAATCTCAATATAGATTTACAGTAGCTAAAAAAATAAGAGTCTTATTTAGAATTGAAAGGGATGAAATAATTTTACTTGTTTTAAGAGTTGGATTTAGAAAAAATATTTATTAGACTATATATTATTTAACTAAAATAATATTTTTTAAGCTTTTATACTTTTTTTTATGTTTATAAAAGTAAATATTTGCACGTATATCTTGCGTAACAATACTTTTTGTACCTTTATAGTTTTTAATAATAATATCACTTAAAGATACATGAACTTTTTGTACTGGATCTAAAAACCGTATAAAAAGTTTATGATTTTGTTTTAAAGTAAAGTTTGTATTAAATG
>Ga0256826_1001736_pt1 | contig 13527 bp, 12 predicted proteins | sample CV79metaG_FD_185975 | JGI IMG/M metagenome (GOLD analysis project Ga0256826, IMG submission 185975) | Hydrothermal vent microbial communities from East Pacific Rise, Pacific Ocean - CV79 | ecosystem: Environmental > Aquatic > Marine > Hydrothermal vents | place: Pacific Ocean: East Pacific Rise...
TAATAGATATTTTTGTTGTTATCATTAATCAAATATGTAACAGCAAATTAATTAGAAGAGGTTCTGATTACGATTATACAGACTGGCAAGGAGATAAAGTTTTTGACCACAACTTTAATTCAAAAAGCATTAATCCTTGTTTTCAATTAATGCCTAATACTGTATTTTCAAAAGTAAAACTATTGACAAAAAAGAAAGATGAAGATAATATATTTTTTGTACAAACGAATCTTATGCTTGATAAATCTAAGAAAACTTATTTTTCTATAAAGCACCCAGATAATACAGTTACTAAAATTGTTCATAAAACATATAGAGATCCGTGGAAAGATACTTCTCATAATGAAACCACATCTTGTAAGGTAAATGACACTTTAGTAGAAATACATTATAAATATCGCCTTGATAAACAATCAGAAGATAAAAATTTCTTTGTGGAAAACATATTAAATATAGATAATTAAATTATTATTCTTATTTTTAGTGTAGTTGTAAATTGAAGTAAGCCTTTCTCTTATTCAAAATAGAAATATAAAATTATCTCTGATTTTCTCCTTTCTGGAGATATTACAAATCCAAATATTTTGTTAAATGTTACGAAAATCTCTAAAGAGTTTGGCAGACGACCTGTAAAATAGTTTGAACTTGAATCAACAACATCTTTTATTAAAGCTTTAATTCGTATCAAGTTAAACAATGGCGATAAAAAACTTGCAAAAGTTTTTCTCAAATTTATTAAAACAAATTTGAGTGATGTCCGAAAAAAGGACATCACTCAAAACACCTTTCTTATCGATTTCTTAGAAAAATTAGATCATAAAAATCTTCAAAAACTGGCAAAAGAGATCGGTTTAGTTTCTGTAAAAAAGGGAAATTTAAAAGGTTCTCAAAATGGTAAATCACAGTATGCTTCTCTTAATTGAGAAATATCGCCATTTTGATTTATTACAACAGTTGAACATCCTGTTATTAATAATAACAGATAAGACTAATAAAAATTGTTTTTTCATTTTAAACCTTTATAAAACTCTAATATTGGATAGAAATCTATTTATATTCAGTTGTTAAAATTCCTTCAAATTTCCACATTAAAGTATTTTTCTGAAAATTTGTATTATCAGATTTAGGGTAATCAGTTCTAAAATGAGATCCTCGACTTTCAAAACGGTTAATTGCCCCAACTAAAATCACTTCAGAAATTTCAATCATATTTCCGAATTCAATAAATTCAACTAAATTTCTGTTAAAGCTTTTGCCTTTGTCTGTCACTCCCATAAAAGTTAGCTCTTTTTGATATTGTCGAACAATTGTCAAAATCCCTTTTAAACTCATTTCATCTCTGAAAATTCCACCATTTCTATAAAATATCTTTCCTAAAAACTCTCTTTTTTCATAAAAATCTAACTGATTTGTAAATCTATATAAAGCAGAATCTATAAAAAATTTATCCTTTTGAAGTTGAGGAACTCTTGGGGAGATCCAATCTCTATCTTTAGCAAATTCAAAGCTTGAGTTAGCAACAATATCTCCAAATACAATCAGTTCTAAAAGTGAATTTCCACCAAGTCTATTTGCACCATGAACTCCAGTATGAGAAACTTCACCAACTGCAAAAACACCTTTAACATCTGTTTTACCGTTTGAATCAACTTTAATTCCTCCCATTGTATAATGAGCAACAGGTTCAATCGGAACTAACTCTTTTTTTGGATCTATATTTAAATATGAATTTATCAATTTAACTTCTTGAGGCATGATCTCATCAAGATTGTCAAGGTGACGAATATCTAAAAAAACATCTTTTCCATTTTCAATTTCTGTATAGATTGCTCTAGCAACAATATCACGAGGTAATAACTCATCAATAAATCTTTCACCTTTTGAATTTACAAGATAACCTCCCTCACCTCTAGCAGTTTCAGAAATTAAAACTCCTTTACCTTTTAAAGATGTTGGGTGAAATTGGATAAATTCAATATTTGAAAGAGTTCCACCATTTCTAATATGAGTTGCAACTCCATCGCCTGTTGATTCAATTGAATTTGTATTAAAATTAAAGTAGATTTGAGAATATCCGCCTGTTGCAACTACAACAGATTTAGCATAAATCTGAATTACAGAGGAATCTTCAATATTTAAAAAAGTAGCTCCATAAACCTTTTTATTTTCAACTATATAGTTTAAGAGAAAATGATTATCTAAAATAGGAATTCCAAGTTTTAAAGCTTTTTCATAAAGTCTTTGAATTATTGAAAGTCCAGTGTAATCTTGAACAAAATTAGTTCTGTCTGAAGACACTCCACCAAGTCTCCTTTTTTTACCTGAAAATGGAACTCCAATAGATTTTAAAAATTCAATAGCTTTTTCACTATTTTCTACAAGTTTTGTAACAGATTTTTCATCTCCTAGACCGTCACCAGCTTTTAAAGTTTCTGCAATGTGAATATCAACCTCATCTTGAGATACTGAATTAACTCCACCTTGAGCCATAGATGTTTGAGATTTTGTTGGAGAACTTTTTGAGACAACTATAACATCTGCCCCTAAATTATCTGATTTTATAGCAGTAGTTAAACCTGCACCACCTCCACCAATTACCAAAATATCATATATTTTATTCATAAAATCTCCTAAAATTATTTTGCAAAAGGAATATTATCTCAAATTTGTTGGTAAGATTCTATGAATAAATTTGGGTGCAGATAAATTTATAAAAAATTTTAGTCAGTACATAAGTTTGAAATCAAATAGGAGATTAAATTGAAAAAAAGAGTAGCTTTTATATTTGCAGGTCAAGGCAGTCAGGCAAAAGGTATGGGAAAAGATTTTTATGAAAATAGTGAAACAGCTAAAAATATTATTGATGAGGTTTCTGATAAAACAGGAATAGATTTTAAAAGTTTAATGTTTGAAGAATCAGAAAATTTAGGAAAAACTGAATTTACTCAACCCGCCATTCTATTAGTTGGACTAATTGCTCACAAACTTTTATCTGAAAAGTTAGATATTCAGCCAACCTATTTTTTAGGTCACTCTTTAGGAGAATTTTCAGCTTTAGCAAGTTCAGGAGCTTTAGATATTGTTGATGCTGTCAAATTAGTGAATCGACGAGGCGAACTTATGCAAAAAGCTTGTTCAAATATTGATGCAGGAATGATGGCAGTCATCGGAGTTTCAGATGAAAATGTAAATATAATTTGTGAAGATGCTCAAAAAGAGGGAAAAAAAGTTTGGGGAGCAAATTTTAACTCTGATGGACAAGTTGTGATTGCTGGAATTAAATCAGATTTGGAATATATCCAACCAAAATTAAAAGAGGTAAAAGCAAAACGGTCTATTATTTTAGATATGTCAGTTTCAAGTCATTGCGAACTTTTAGAGAGTGCAACTTCTGAACTCAAAGAAAACCTTGAGAAAAGTATCAAAGACAGTTTTTCAGCCCCAATTATCTCAAATGTCACTGCTAGAGAATATAGTTCAAAAAAAGAAGCTGTTGAACTTTTAACTCAACAATTAATTTCTCCTGTGAAATATCGAGAAAGTATCGAATATCTAGCTGATAAAGTTGATGTTTTTATCGAATTTGGAAATGGATCAGTTCTTAAAGGTTTAAATAGACGAATTGTTAAATCTATCCCAACACTCAATATTTCAGATATGACAACTCTTGAAAAAACTATTGATGAATTAAGCAACTCTATAAAGTAATCATCTAAACTATTTTCGGTAGAATTCCACTACTATAAAAAGCATAAATTGTATCAGAAGATTAGAAATATAAGGATTGTATAAATGGCAAAATTAGAGGGAAAAGTTTGGAAATTTGGTGCGAATATCGATACAGATTTGATTATTGCAGCAAGATATTTAAATAGTTCAGACCCCTATAAATTAGCAGAACATGTAATGGAAGATGCTAATCCAGAATTTGCAAAGAGAGTTGAAAAAGGCGATATTATTGTAGCAGGTTCAAACTTTGGTTCAGGCAGTAGCCGAGAACATGCTCCGATTGCCCTAAAATATGCTGGAGTTTCAGCAGTTGTAGCAAAAAGTTTTGCACGAATATTTTATAGAAACTCGTTTAATATGGGATTACCTATATTTGAAATTGATGAGATTGACGAAATTTCTGAAACAGACAAAATTTCAATAGATATGGATAATGGAACAATTAAGAATATCACAACTGGAAAAGATTATAAATTTCATGCAATTCCACCTTTTATGCAAAAACTTGTTGATGCGGGTGGATTGATTAACTATGCAAAAAAGAATATTGCAGAAGAGAGAAAATAGATGAGTAAAAGTTACAAAATTACAGTTATTCGAGGTGATGGAATCGGTCCTGAAATTGTAGATGAGGCGATTAAAGTTTTAGATGCAGTTAGTCATCTACATGATTTTGAACTTCAATATGATGATGCTTTGATGGGCGGGATCGCTTATGATATTACAGGCGAACCTCTTCCAAAAGAGACTATTGAAAAGTCAAAGAATTGTGATGCAATTCTTTTTGGTGCAATTGGTGGAGAGCAATGGGATTCACTTCCGAGAGAACTTCGACCTGAAACGGGACTTTTAGCACTTAGAAAAGCTTTAGGAGTTTATGCAAATCTTAGACCTGTAAAAGTGTATGATGAACTGATAAATGCTTCAACTTTGAAACCTGAAATCATCAAAGGTGTTGATTTAGTTGTAGTTCGAGAGCTTATCGGTGGTCTATATTTTGGCGAACCAAAAGGACGAGAGGGCGATAAAGCTTTTAATACAATGGTTTATACAGTTTCAGAAGTTCGAAGAATTGCACATGTTGCTTTCCAAACAGCTATGAAACGGGGTAAAAAAGTTTGTTCAGTTGATAAAGCTAATGTACTTGATGTTTCTCAACTTTGGAGAGAAACTGTTGAAGAAGTAGCAAAAGAGTATCCTGAAGTCTCACTTTCTCATATGTATGTTGATAATACAGCGATGCAACTTATTCGAGATCCAAAACAGTTTGATGTTATTTTGACGGGAAATATTTTCGGAGATATTTTAAGTGATGAGGCAAGTATGCTTTCAGGTTCAATTGGACTTTTACCGTCAGCTTCAATTGGTGATAAGTTTGGACTTTATGAACCAATTCATGGTTCAGCTCCAGATATTGCAGGACAGGGAATTGCAAATCCTATCGCTACAATCTCAAGTGCTTCAATGATGTTAAGACATGCTTTAGGCGAAGAAGATGCAGCGGATTGTATTGATTGGGCGATCTCACAATCTTTAAAAGATGGTTTTCGAACAAAAGATATGAGCCAATATGATGCAAAAGAGGTCTGTTCTACAAGTGAGATTGGGTCAATAATCGCAAATTATATTGGAAACTGTAAAAAGTAAGTTTTATGGATAGTCAAATTGATATTAGAGATGAATTTTTAGATTTAGAGTCTTTATCAGAATCTATTTTAGATAATTTTCATAGTGCAACAGATAGAGAGATGTTAAAACTTTTTATAAATATGGATTCAGAATTTGAATTTATTGAGTTTGAAAGGTGGTTAATTGATGAATGATGATATTTTAAAAGATGTTATTCTTTCAACTTTAGCGGAAATTGAAGATGATATTGTGATTAAAGATGAGGTTATTACTGAAAAGAAGATTGAGTTAGAGTTTGAAAACCCTACTGATATTTTTCAAGATTCACCTATTTCAAATATTGAAAATAAAGTAGAGATAGAAACTCCTCAAAATTTAATGTTAGAACAATCTCTAATTTCTAAAACCTCATCAGAAGTTGATTTAAACTTTCTCACATCAATTCAGGAAAAAATTGCAACTCTATTTGATGGTTTAAAATCTAGTGAGATAGATAATTTAGATCAAAAATTAGATTTGACTTTAAAATATCTTGAATATTTGTTATTATCAATTGATGAAAAATTAAAATAAAATAAAGGAAAAAAATGTCAAAAAATTATCTATTCACTTCTGAATCTGTAACAGAGGGACACCCAGATAAAATGGCTGACCAAATCAGTGATGCTATTTTAGATGATATTATCGCTAAAGATAAAAATGCCCGAGTCGCTTGTGAGACTCTACTTTCAAATGGTTTCTGTGTAATTGCAGGTGAATTGAAAACAACTGCTTATACTCCAATGCAAGAAATTGTTCGTGAAGTTGTTCGAGATATTGGCTACACAAATGCTGATTACGGTTTTGACTATAAAGCTGGTGCGGTTCTAAATGGAATTGGCGAACAATCTCCCGATATTAATCAAGGTGTTGATAGAGAAGATGGAGAAATTGGAGCGGGTGACCAAGGTTTAATGTTTGGTTTTGCTTGTTCTGAAACTCCTACTTTGATGCCTTTAGCTATTTATCTTTCTCATAGAATTACAGAAAGATTAGCAGAAGTTCGGAAAAATGGAACTTTACCATATTTACGACCTGATGGAAAAGCTCAAATTACGGTTAAATATGTTGATGATAAACCTGTTTCAGTTGAGACTGTGGTTGTTTCAACTCAACATGATCCTGAAATTTCTCAAGATCAGATTCGTGAAGATGTTATTCGTGAAGTTATTTTAGCTGTTATTCCTGCTGAATTAGTTTCTGAAAATATTATCTATCATATTAATCCAACAGGAAAATTTGTTATCGGTGGTCCTCAAGGTGATGCAGGTTTAACAGGTAGAAAAATTATTGTTGATACTTATGGTGGAAGTTGTCCTCACGGTGGTGGAGCTTTTTCAGGTAAAGACCCAACAAAAGTTGATAGAAGTGCTGCTTATATGGGAAGATATATCGCTAAAAATTTAGTTGCTTCTGGTGTTTCTGATAAAGTGACTATTCAATTGGCTTATGCAATTGGTGTTGTTGAACCTGTTTCAATTAATATTGATATGCACGGAAATGGAAAAGTTGATGAAGATAAGGTTGTAAAAGCGATTCGTTCAATTTTTAAATTGACTCCAAAAGGGATTATTGAATCTTTAGATTTATTAAGACCAATTTATAGAAAAACAGCTTCTTACGGACATTTTGGAAGAGAGCTTCCAGAATTTACTTGGGAGAAAAAAGATAAAGTTGAAGAAATTCAAGCTTTTTTAAACATCTAACCTATAAATGGTGGAGAATATTCTCCACCTCTTCTCAAACTTAAATATGTTATTCAAAACAATCTTTTTAGTCTTAACATCTACTTTATCTCTCTTTGCTGAATATATGTTAAGTTATGGAAATGTAAATATAGGCAATCCTCAAATTGAATCTGGTAGGCAATTACCAATCCATTTTATCTCAAATCAACAGAACAGAAAAGAAGCGAATCAACAACGATTTAAGCAGAAAGTATCTCCAAAACATAATAAATATAATTATGAATATCAGGAAAATAGTGATGATTATCAGATAAATGAAAGTTGGAATGTTGAAGTTGGGATCAAATTTATGAAAGATACATATTTAGCAGTTTCTGATAATTTTTCAGATATTTCAATAAATAGACAGATTGAATTTTATAGAGAGGAGTTTTTTTCACCATATTTAAGATTTAATTTTCAAGATATAAAATTAAATAGTGGCGGATATTTTGTTATGAGAAATAGTTTAGAGATGAGTTTTATAAATTTTGATAAACAAGTCCCATTTTTAGCAGATTCAGGTCAATTTCCATCACAACTATTTTATGATGTTGGCACAGAGATAAATTCACTTTCACTTTTTTGGAAAGGTTCATTTCTCTATAAATTAGGATTTTTTTCAATTGGAGGATATGGAGGTGCAGGTTTAAATTTTCTTGATGGTTCCGCTCTATATTTAAGGTTTCCAACAGATATAAATAGCACTTTAGCTAAAAATATAGCCCCATTTAATAATGGTAAAATTTTAGAAAAAGGTGAAAAAATTAGTTTGAATCTCACCTCATCTGCAATTATTAAATATGGAGCATCAGTTAATATCGATTTTAAACTGATTCATCTCTCAATTGGAATTAATTTTGGAGTAACAAATGAGTTAGATATATATTGGATTGAAAAAAATTACTTCCTTGAATTGGGCTATATATTTTAAAATAGAGAATAAAAAATAAAGTTAATTTTCATATTATCTATATTTAGTCAGTTCCAGAAAATATTACTTATGTAAAACAGCTGTTCTTAACAAATATGTTGTTTTAATTCAGGAATCAATCTATTCTCCATCTCAATCCAAAGTGTTTCAAATTCATTCCAATTTTGACCATCTGGATCTTTAAAACCGACATGAATTATTGGAGTTGAATATGGAAAAATTGGACAGCTCTCTTTTGCATTATCACAAACAGTTATAATAAGGTCAAATCTATTATTTAAGACTTTTTCAATAGTTTTTGAATGATATTCATCTTTCCACGAATTATTAATTTCTAAAATCTTTTTAGCATTTGGATTTACTTTTCCTGAAGCTTTTACACCTGAACTAAAAGCTTGAATATCTGTAAATTTTCTATTTATCATTCCCTCTGCCATAATTGAACGGCAACTATTTCCTGTACATAAAATTAAAACTTTTTTCAACTTATCTCCTTTAAAATATTATTTTAAACTTAAATAGGCAAAATATCCGCTAAGAATTGCTCCTGTAAATCCACCTCCAGGCATTGTCCAAGCTGAAGCATAAGTTATATTTGGAATTATAGATCTATTTTGAACTCTATTTATAAATGACTGATTTGTAGTTTGTGCAAATCCATAAACTGCTCCATCAGGATTTAAAGTGTATCTTTCATTTGTTTTTGCAGTAGCTAATTCTGAATAGATAATATGTTTTTTAACATTAGGAATTTCTATCTCAAGTTTTGATAATAGATCTGTAATCTTCTCATTTTTGGCTTTTTTATACTCTTCATCTGAAAACTGTTTCCAATTATTGATATAATCCATCTCAACAATAACAGCAAAAGATTTTCCATCTTCTGTTAAACCTGAATCTATTTGAGAATAATCACAGATACTCCAATTTTCAGCTGAAACATCTCCAAATTTGGAGTTTTCTGGAAAGAAAATTGTTGAATATGAGTCATTTCCTAACTTATTTAAAGGTTTATCAAACCCTAAATAGAGAGTTAATATCGATGGAGAAAGTTGAAGAACCTTTACAGGCTTAAGTTTTTCACTCTCAATTTTTGGAAGCATATCAATTAGGTTTGGAACCGCTCCATTAAAAATTATCTCTTTCGCAAATAACTGAACTGCTTCTCCACCTTTAGTTTTTCTATACTCAACTCCAATAGCTTTTCCATCTTTAATCAGAATTTTTGTCACTAAATTTTTTAAGATAACTTCACCTCTATTTTGTAAAATAATATCTCTAAAATAGTTTGAAAGATTTTGAGAACCACCTTTTACAAAATATCCACCACCTTTAAAATATGAGGTTTGAGCTGTTGCAAAATATGAGAGTGAAAGTTCGTAAGGATTATCATGATAATAGTTCAAATTTGCAGTCAAAACTAATTTTAAATCATTATCTTGTGTAATTGAATCTAAAAAATTACCTACACTCTCTTTTGATCTAAATAGAAGATTTGGAAATATAAATGGTGAGATAGGAGCTAAAAGAACTAATTTCCACTTTTGGTCAGGATTAGGCATCTTTTCAACCTCATCACTAATTGCAAAGATTCTTTTAAAAAAACTGTCAATTGCTATCTGTTCTTTAGGAAAATTCTGGATAAGAATCTCTTTTGCTTTATTAACATCATTTGGAATTGAGATATTTAAATCATCTTTTTTAAATTTGTAAAATTCAGGAACTTTAATAAATTCAACATTTTTAAAAACATCTAACTCTTCAAATATTTTTCTTTTCTGATCGGTTTTATGTAGTCCGTCCATCTCATGCAAACCAACTTCAACTTTAAAATTTTTTCTTTTAAAAGTTGTTGCATATCCTCCAACAACATTATGTTGTTCAATTAAACTAACTTTTTTTCCACTTTTTGAAAGTAAAGCTCCAGCAGTTAAACCACCTAAACCTCCACCAACTATAATTACATCTTGCATTTTTATCCAATTTCTAATATTTAAAATAATATTAGCTAAAATTAAGGTAACTTCTTACCTATTTTTTCTTAACCCATCTTGTAAAAAAGCGATAAGGTTCAATATTTTTTGGAAAAGGGAGTTTTTTCTCAAATTTTTCTACGAATTTATTTGCAAGATATGGAGCAAGAGAAAATCCATATCCGCCAAGTCCTGAAAACAAATATATATTTTTGTGATAAATATACTCTAAATCTGAATATTTTCGACCATTTTTTATTTGAGGAACTTTTAAAATAGTTTTTTTTGAATCAACTATCTTTCCAAATATTGGAAAATAATCCAAAGATGCGGATCGAACTCCTGAATATGTTTTCACAATTTTAATATCGTCTAAATCAACCATTGTTTTTGCTTCTAAAATCAAATTTTTTCTTTCAACATCATCAGGAGTTCTCTTTAAAATATTTCGATAATGAGTTGCACCAATTCTGATATTTCCATTAACTGTTTGTGATATAGATATATCTTTATGGTAACTTTCTAAAAGCTCGGTTGAGCTTTGAATATCCAACCTTTCACCCCAGACTGGACGAATATTCAGATATGGCTCTTTTAAAATTTGTGGAAATGCCCCTGTTGATAACATAACATTTTTTCCATAAACTCCATTTACTTTCCAACGACTATCTAAAAATTCAATTTTTGAAACTTTAGAAAGTTTTATATCAATATTTTGAGTAAAACTTTTTAAAATCTCATCAGCATCGGCTACTGCACCATCAACTTTCTGAATCCTATTATCTGAAAAAATATGGTTAAGTTTTGATTTATGAATATATTTTGAAAAGATATTAGAGTAAAAATCTATGGAGAATTGAATTGCAGAATTTGTAAGATTTGAGAGTTCTCCAGTTTTCCCAACTTTTGGATTTAAAAATGCTCCTGCTGAACCACTTCCACCATAACCTAAATGATGTTCCTCAAAAAGTAGAACTGAATAACCTTTTTCTGATAGAAAATATGCGGTAGAAGAACCAGCGATTCCTCCACCAACGATTATAAAATCGTAAATTACTACTTAGCAGCTGCTGCTAAAGCTTCATCATAATCAGGTTCAGCTGTAATTTCTGGAACTAATTGTTTGTAAGTTACAACACCATCAGCATCAATTACAAAGATACATCTAGCAGAAACACCAGCTAAAGCACCATCAGCAATTAAAGTACCATAGTTGTATGAGAAATCTTTATTTCTGAAATCTGAAGTAACAGTTAAGTTATCAATTCCTTCTGTTGAACAAAATCTTTTTGAAGCAAAAGGAAGATCCATAGAAACAATAATTGTTTCAACATTTTCAAGAGCAGAAGCTTTTGAGTTGAACATTCTAGTTTCAGTAGCACAAACTGGAGTATCAAGAGATGGAACAGCAACGATTAGTTGAGTTTTACCTTTAGCACCACCGATTTGAACATCGCTTAAATCTGCTGAATTAACTGCCATTACAACAGGAGCTTTATCTCCAACATTTACTACTCTACCAGCTAGAGCTACATCTCCGCCTTTTAATTGTGTTGTTACCATTTTTTAACAATCTCCATTTTCTATATTTAATTTATTGACGAAATTTTACAACTTTCCCTTAAATTGGTTCTTAGATTTTTCTTTTACTTTCTAATATAAAGTATCTCAAGTTATGTGAAATATAATTTTCAATAAATTTCTAACTCCATATATCTACCTTAAAAGATGAAAATGATGAACACTTGGTAAAATTTCAAAAGCAATTATAAAAAGGGAAATATTGAAACAATTAGACAATATTGATGAGGTTTTAAAAAACCATAAACTTTCAGAAAACGACTATGCAAAAATTTTAGAAATATTAGGCAGAGAACCAAACTTTTTAGAGATTGGAATTTTTTCAGCGATGTGGAGTGAGCATTGTAGTTATAAATCTTCAAAAAAATATCTTTCAGGTTTTCCAACAAAAGCACCTTGGGTAATTCAAGGACCGGGGGAAAATGCAGGAGTAATCGATATTGGCGATGGAATGGCAGCAGTTTTCAAAATGGAATCTCACAATCACCCAAGTTTCATTGAACCATATCAGGGAGCTGCGACGGGAGTTGGCGGAATTATGAGAGATGTTTTCACAATGGGAGCTAGACCTGTTGCATCTTTGAACTCTTTAAGATTTGGCGATATTACAAAAGATGATAAATCTGGAAAATATCAAAGACATTTAGTTAAAGGTGTTGTCGAGGGAATTTCAGGTTATGGAAATTCGATGGGAGTTCCAACAATCGGAGGTGAAACATCTTTTGATAGTTGTTACGATGGAAATATTCTTGTAAATGCTTTCAATTTAGGAATTGCAAAATCTGATGAGATCTTCTATGGAAAAGCGGAGGGAATTGGAAATCCTGTAATTTATGTTGGTTCAAAAACTGGTCGAGATGGTTTAGGTGGAGCGGTTATGAGTTCTGATTCTTTTACCGAGGAAAGCAAAAGTCTAAGACCGACTGTTCAAGTTGGCGATCCATTTACTGAAAAACTGCTTTTAGAAGCTTGTCTTGAAGCTTTTAAAACTGATTATATTATTGGGATTCAAGATATGGGAGCTGCTGGATTAACCTCATCAAGTTTTGAGATGGCTGACCGTTCAGGAAGTGGAATGAAAATGGATTTGGCTAAAGTTCCAGCTCGTGAAGCAAATATGACTCCTTACGAATTTATGCTTTCAGAATCTCAAGAGAGAATGCTAATTTGTGCAAATAAAGGTAGCGAAGATAAACTAATTGAGATTTTTCACAAATGGGAACTTGATGCAGTTGTGATTGGTGAAGTTACCGATACCAGCAAAATGGAACTTTTTTGGGGTGATGAAAAAGTTGGAGATATGCCTATCGATTTAGTAAATAGTTGTCCAATTCAGGATCGACCAATTTCAAAACCTAAATATCTTGAAAATATTTCAGAACTGCCTAAAGATTTTGGAAATATCTCAAATCAAGATGCTTTTGAAAAGTTAATGAGTTCGGTTGAGGTTGTTGATAAAGCTTGGATTTATGAACAATACGATTCTATGGTTCAAACCAACACAATTTCAAAAGGTGGTGATTTAGATGCTTCTGTGATTCGTGTAAAAGAGAATGGAAAAGCTTTGGCGATGAGTAGCGATTGTAACCCTAGATTTTGCTATATCGATCCAAAAGGTGGTTCAGCTTCTGCCGTGATTGAATCTGGTAGAAATGTTGCGATGTCGGGTGCAAGACCAAAAGCGATTACAGATTGTCTAAATTTTGGTAATCCTGAAAATCCTGAAGTTATGTGGCAGTTTGCGGAATCTTGTGCGGGGATAAAAGAGGCTTGTTTAGAATTGACAACTCCTGTAATTGGTGGAAATGTTTCTCTTTACAATGAGACAGATGGCAAATCAATTTTTCCAACTCCTGCAATCGCGATGGTTGGAATTAATGATGATCAAAACAGAGTTCTTCCATCGGTTTGGCAA
>Ga0256826_1001737_pt1 | contig 13526 bp, 14 predicted proteins | sample CV79metaG_FD_185975 | JGI IMG/M metagenome (GOLD analysis project Ga0256826, IMG submission 185975) | Hydrothermal vent microbial communities from East Pacific Rise, Pacific Ocean - CV79 | ecosystem: Environmental > Aquatic > Marine > Hydrothermal vents | place: Pacific Ocean: East Pacific Rise...
ATAGAAATAGACGAAAAAGGTTTGGATTACGAATGAACCTTATTTGTGCAATTATTAACCTTGATACAATCCCTATATTACCAAAGAATAATTGGATTTTATAACTGTTTGTTTTAGGAGAAGTCTATTATGCAAAAATCGAAAATTACTAATGTGATTGAAAACTTGAATCCACAAATAAGAGATAAAATCTCCTATCTAGTTAGAAGATCAAAAGCACATGTTAAATCATTTGATTGGCTTGATAAAAGATTAGCTATATTTTTTGTGAATAAAAATTTAGGATATTAATTTATATTGCTATTTAGTCAGTGTCCTATTTTTAGAATTTTGTAAGAAGTCTAATATTTAGTTATAATATCTTTTTGATAAATAATTATATTTAAAGGCTCTATTATCTTAGTACATATTTGTTGTAGTGTTGACTCACATTTCTTTTTAAAAAAACTTCAATTAGATTATCCAAAAGAAACTTTAACAGGTTTCTTTTATGATCCCAATATTCATCCATATTCAGAATATCAACTTCGTTTATTAGATGTTCAACATTCTTGTAAAAAATTAGGAATTGAGCTTATAGAAGGAAAATATGATTTTAAGAATTGGTTGGATAGTGTTAAAGATTTAGAAAATGAACTTGAAAAAGGTAAACGTTGTGAAATATGTTTTGATAAACGTTTGGAAGAAAGTGCAAATAAAACTTTGGAACTTGGTGAAAAATCTTTTACAACTACTCTTTTAGTAAGTCCTTTAAAATCACAAGAACAATTAAAAAAAAGTGGAAAGTTTTTTTATGAAAAATATGGTATTAAATTTATAGTAGTTGATTATCGTTCTAAAGGTGGAACACAAGAACAAAATATAGTAACTAAAGAGCAAAAACTTTATAGGCAAGATTATTGTGGTTGTTTTTTTGCTTTAAAAATTCAACGAAAACAACAAAATAAAATTATGGATGAGATGTTTTCTTCTATTTCAAATCAAGTATTACCAGCTTCCATTGAAGAAAGGTTAGCTCTTTATCAAAAACGTATTATTTTAGAAGATAAAAATATTCAATATAAAATAATAAAACAAAAATTTTTAAACTATAGACAATTTAATTTAAAGGTAAATATTAATAAAACAACTGTTATTGATGCTTATGCTTTAACTTATTCAACTTTACAGAGAAAGAGAACACAAGTCCGAATAGATTTTTTATATAATGATGTATATTATATGAACCGTGAAGAGATACAAATTATAAGTTTATATACATTTAATAAATTATCTAATAAGAATTATCATTCTGTTAAAGAACTAATATTTAATTCTCCAACATTTGAGGATGAAATATTAGTACGAAATAAAATTAAGCAGAATGCTTATAGTTTAACTCCAATTATTATTCTTGATGAAATAATAGAAAAAAAATTAACTATTTTTCTTGATGCTAAAACTTATGAAGATACAAGAGAAACTATAATGCTTATATAATCTTTTTTTAGATAGAATATTTTAAAATATTTAGGAAGGCTTTTACTTATGATTATGGATGTTATTGAAATTCAGGAAATTTTACCACATAGATACCCTTTTTTACTAATTGATCGTGTGATAGAAATTGATTCACATAAATCTTTAGTAGGTTATAAAAATGTTACAATTGGCGATAATGTATTTCAAGGTCATTTTCCAGGACATCCAATTTATCCAGGTGTTATGATTTTAGAGGGTATGGCTCAAGCTGGTGGAATTTTAGCCTTTAAAAGTATGAATATGACAAAAGAAGAAGCAGCTACAAAAGTTGTTTATTTTATGAGTATTGATAAAGCTAAATTTCGAGCACCTGTTAAACCAGGCGATAAGCTAGAATATCATATTAGTGTTATTAAACAAAAAGGTGTTATTTGGATGTTAGATGCAAAGGCTTATGTTGATGATAAATTAGTTTCTCAAGCTGAGCTAAAAGCTATGATAGTTGATAAATAGAAGTAATAAATGAATTCAAAAATTTCTAATTTAGCAGTTATTGAAGAGGGTGCAAGTATTGGAAACAATGTTGAAATTGCTGCTTTTTGTTTTATATCTTCAGAAACTACAATAGGTGATGGAACAACTATTGCCCAAGGTAGTTGTGTTTATGGTAAAACTACAATAGGTAAGAATAATAGAATATTTTCTCACTCAGTTTTAGGTTCTATTCCACAAGACCTTAAATTTAATGGTGAAGATGTTGAGCTTATCATTGGTGATAATAATACAATTAGAGAATTTACACTGTTTAATCCAGGAACAAAGGGTGGAGGTAGAAAAACTATTATAGGAAATCATAATCTTTTTATGGGTTATGTTCATTTAGGACACGATGTTATTATTGGAAATCATTGTATCTTGGCAAATGCAGCTACATTAGCAGGTCATGTTGAACTTGGTGATTATGTTGTAATTGGTGGAATGACACCTATTCATCAATTTATTCATATTGGTGATTATGCGATGATTGGAGGAGCAAGTGCTTTGGCTCAAGATGTTCCACCTTTTTGTATGGCAGAAGGTAATCGTGCGAATTTGAGGGGTTTAAATCTTACAGGTCTTAGACGTAAATTAGAACGTAAAGATATAAATGCACTTAAATCTGCATATCGAGAACTTTTTGAATCAGGGAAACCTTTAAAAGATACAGCAAGTGAAATATTAGAAAATATTAATAATCATTATGTTCATGATTTATGTAATTTTATTTTAAAAACAAAAAGAGGAATTCCATTTGAGAGGAAAAATATATGATTGCTAGAAATTGTAGTTTCTGTGATGCAAAAGAGAGTGATGAAAATCCTATAATTGCAGGAAATGGTGTTTATATCTGTAAAAATTGTGTTATATCTGCTTATAAAATTATGTTTGGTGATGAAAAGTTAGAAAATAGTAAAAAAAATGATTCATTACTTGAAGCTGTTGATATATTAATGACACCAAGGGAGTTAAATACATTTTTAGGTGATTATATTATCGGTCAAGAAAATGCAAGAAAGCTTTTAAGTGTAGCTGTTTACAATCACTATAAAAGAATTTTTAAAGCTCAAAAAATAACAGATGATGATACTGAGATTGCAAAATCAAATGTTTTACTTATCGGACCAACAGGCTCAGGTAAAACACTTATGGCTCAAACTATTGCAAGAGTTTTAAATGTGCCTATTGCTATTGCAGATGCTACAAGTTTAACAGAAGCTGGATATGTTGGTGAAGATGTTGAAAATATTTTGACAAAACTTATTCAATCAGCTGATGGTGATGTAGAGAGAGCTCAAAAAGGGATTGTTTTTATTGATGAAGTTGATAAAGTAGCTCGAATGAGTGAAAATAGATCTATTACTAGAGATGTATCGGGTGAAGGTGTACAACAAGCTCTACTTAAAATTATAGAGGGTGCAGATGTCAATATTCCACCAAAAGGTGGTCGTAAGCATCCAAATCAAGAGTTTACTTCTATTGATACTACAAATATACTTTTTATTTGTGGTGGTGCTTTTGATGGTCTTCACGATATTATGAAAAGAAAGCAAGGACAAAATGTTTTAGGTTTTGGACATGATAAAAAAACAAAAGATGAACAAGAGGTTACTTATGATATGGTTGAACCTGATGATTTGATTTCCTATGGTCTTATTCCTGAACTTATTGGTCGGTTACCTATTATAGCTTCTTTGAGTGAAATTACAGAAGATGATATGGTTCGTATATTGACAGAACCTAAAAATTCTCTGATTAAACAATATAAAAAGCTTTTTGCTATTGATGATGTTGAGTTGAATTTTGAAGAAGATGCATTAAGAGCAATTGCTATGAAATCTATAAAAAGAAAAACAGGAGCTCGTGGTCTCCGAGCTATTTTAGAAGAAAATATGATAGATATTATGTATGAACTTCCTGAATATGCAGGATATGAGGTTTTAGTGACTAAAGAGGTTATTGAAGATGGTGAAAAGCCTATTTATGTTAAAAAAATAGCTCAAAAAACTGCTTAAGGTAGTATTATGATATTTAATAAAATTATAGGTCTTTTTTCTAATGATTTATCGATAGATTTAGGAACAGCAAATACAATTGTTATTGCTAAAGGTCGAGGTATTATTATTAATGAACCTTCTGTTGTTGCTGTCAAAACTGAAAAATATGGTCATGCTCGTGTTTTAGCAGTTGGACATGAAGCTAAAGATATGGTTGGTAAAACACCTGGGAATATTAAAGCTATTCGCCCTATGAGGGATGGTGTTATTGCTGATTTTGATATGACTGAAAAAATGATTCGGAAGTTTATTGAAAAAGCACACGGTAGAAGTTCTTTAATCAGTCCTAGAATTATTATATGTGTTCCTTATGGTTTGACTCAAGTAGAGAGAAAGGCTGTTCGAGAATCTGCTTTAAGTGCTGGTGCAAGAGAGGTTTTTCTTATAGAAGAACCTATGGCTGCAGCAATTGGTGCGGGTGTTGAGATAAGAGAGCCAAAAGGAAATTTAGTTGTAGATATTGGTGGTGGTACTACTGAAATAGGTGTTGTTTCTTTAGGTGGACTCGTTTTATCAAAATCTATCCGTACAGCTGGAGATAAGATAGACCAAGGTATAGTAAATTATGTGAGAAAAAAATATAATCTACTTATCGGTGAGCGTGTTGCAGAAGAGATAAAAATTGCGATTGGAACTGCTACTCAACTTGAAGAAGAACTTTTAATGACAATTACAGGTCGAGACCAAGTAGAGGGACTCCTAAGTTCAGTTGAATTAACAAGTGAAGATGCAAGAGAAGCTATGAAAGAGCCTTTAGTTGAAATTTCAGAAGCTCTTTTAAGTGTATTAGAAAAAATTCCACCTGATTTAGCTGGAGATATTGTTAATCATGGGATTATTTTAACAGGTGGTGGTGCTTTAATTAGACAATTTGATAAATATCTATCCGATATTGTTCGAATACCTGTTTTTGTTGCTGATGAACCTCTTTTAGCTGTTGCTCGTGGGACAGGACGAGCATTAGAGGAGATAGACCTATTACAAGAACTATTTGAAAATGAATAAAGAGCTCTTTAGCTTTTTATTTATACTTATAGTTTTATCTCTTACTGCTTTAAATTACTCTTCTAAAGTTCAAGTTCCTCTTATTACACTTTTAAATGATACTAAAGTAGGTTATCATCATTTTGTTGAATATATAGATAAGAATATAGATAAACATTTTTATCAAGCTCAAAAAATTTCTCAATTAGAAGAAGATATTCAAAAATATGAAAATAATCATCTTGTAATGCAACAACTTGCTAATGAGATAAAAGATCTTTTTGAAGAGAATAATTCTAAATTTAAGAGTGATCCAAAAGTTGAATTAGTTCGTGTTATATCGTATAAAAAATTTGGAAACCTTAATCGTGTTTGGATAGATATGCCAGATTTTAATAGTTCTAAAATATATGGATTAACATATAAAGAGTTAGTTGCAGGAATAGTTATATCTAAAGATGGGATGCCTTTAGCACTTTTAAATAAAGATGTAAAAAGTTCTTATGCCGTTTATATAGGTAAAGAAAAAGCACCAGGTATTGCACATGGTAATAATTCTAAAAATATTTTAGTAAAATTTATTCCAACATGGTTTAAAATTAATGTAGGAGATGAAATTATAACTTCTGGTTTGGATAAAATATTTTTTAAAGGTTTAAAGGTTGGAAGAGTAATCTCTGTAACATCATTTCAAGGGTATCAAAATGCTATTGTTGAACCCTATTTTAAAGCAAATGAATTGAATTATTTTCATATTATAAGGAAACTGCATTGAAAAAATTACTAATCTTTTTTTTTCTTCTTTTTAATCTCTCAGCAAAAGAAAAACAAGAATCAATAACAATGGGTATAGGTCTATATAGTCAAACTCAGCCATATAAAAATGTTGAGAAACTTTTAATACCTACTCCTATTGTTTTTTTTGATAATAATATTTTTTATGTTCGTTGGACAAGAGTAGGATTATATTTTTTTGGTAAAAAACAAAAAAACTATGCTTGGGCTTTTTCATTAACAGCTATGCCTAGAACTTATGGATATAGTTCTAAAGATATTGTAAATATGAAAGAGAGAAAAAATAGTTGGGAAGGTGGATTTTCATTCATAGGAAAAATGCAAAATATATATTTAGAATCTATGCTTTTAACAGATATCTTAGGTAGATACGATTCTTATGTTTTTAAAACAGATATAGGTTATAATTTTAAAATGGCTAAGTTTTCTTTTTATCCTAGTATAAATATAACATACCAATCATCGAGTTTTACAAATTATTATTATGGCGTAAAAAAAATAGAAATCATGGATAATAGAATTGAATATATAGTTAAATCTGATTATCAGTTAGGGGTTCAAACATATATAAAATACCCTATAACTCAGAAATTATCAATATTTATAAATTTAAAAGTTGATAAACTCTCTACAGAGGTAAAAAATAGCCCTTTAGTGAATGACAAGTATATATATTCTAGCTTACTCTCTTGTATCTATACTTTTCATTATTGAATCTCATCAAATATTAAGTACCTCTTGAGTATAATAACTAAATTTTATATACATTTTTAAGAGGTAAAAATATGCCAAAACGCACCGACATTAAAACTATTTTACTTATAGGTTCTGGTCCGATTGTTATCGGTCAAGCTTGTGAATTTGACTACTCAGGAACTCAAGCTGTTAAAACTCTTAAAGAGCAAGGCTACCGTGTAGTTCTTATTAACTCAAATCCTGCAACTATTATGACAGACCCTGAGTTTGCTGATAGAACATACATCGAACCTATTAAAGAAGATGTTATTGCTAGAATTATAAAAAAAGAGAATGTAGATGCTGTTTTACCAACCATGGGTGGACAGACTGCACTAAATGTTGCAACAAGTATGTATGAAAAGGGTATGCTTAAAGGGATAGAATTTTTAGGTGCAACTCCAGAAGCTATTCATAAAGGTGAAGACCGTTCAGCATTTAATGAAGCGATGATAAAAATTGGTATGGATTTACCAAAAAGTGCTAATGCTTATAGTGTTGAAGAAGCAATTACATTAGCAAAAGAGATAGGTTTCCCTGTTATTAGTAGAGCTTCATTTACTCTTGCTGGTGGTGGTTCAGGTGTTGCTTATAATATGGAAGAGTTTGAAAAACTTGCACAAGAGGGACTTTCAGCTTCACCTGTTGGCGAGATAGAAATTATGGAATCCATGTTAGGTTGGAAAGAGTATGAGATGGAGGTTATTCGAGATAAAGCAGATAACTGTATTATCGTTTGTGCTATTGAAAACTTTGATCCGATGGGTGTTCATACTGGAGATAGTATCACTGTTGCACCTGCACTCACTCTTACAGATAAAGAGTATCAACGCATGCGTAATGCTTCTTTTGATATTTTACGTGAAATCGGAGTGGATACGGGAGGAAGTAATGTTCAATTTTCAATCTGCCCAAATACAGGACGAATGATTGTTATTGAGATGAACCCTCGTGTTTCTCGTTCCTCTGCACTTGCTTCAAAAGCTACTGGTTATCCTATTGCTAAAGTAGCTACTCTTTTAGCTATCGGATATACTCTTGATGAGATTACAAATGACATTACAGGAACTCCAGCATCATTTGAGCCTGTTATAGATTATGTTGTTACAAAAATTCCTCGTTTTACATTTGAAAAATTTCCTGAAGCTGTAAGTACATTAAGTACAAGTATGAAATCTGTTGGTGAAGTTATGGCTATTGGGCGTACTTTCAAAGAATCTATGCAAAAAGCACTTTGCTCACTTGAGACAGGTTTATGTGGTTTTGATGAGATAGATGCAGATATTGAAGAGGTAAAACACGAAATTCGTCGTCCAAATGCAGATAGAATGCTTTATGTTGCAGAGGGATTTCGTAGAGGGATGAATATTGATGAGATATATGATACTTGTGCTATTGATCATTGGTTTCTTTATCAACTAGAGGAGCTTATTGAGGCTGAAAAAAGTGTAACAGAAAAAGTTTTATCTGATGCTTTACATATGAGAAGCTTAAAAGTTGATGGTTTTTCAGATAAAAGAATTGCACAACTTATTACAAAAAACAGTAATATTGAAGTAGATGAAAACACTATTTATGAAGCTAGAAAAAAATTAAATATAAATTTAGAATTTAATGAAGTAGATACATGTTCTGCTGAATTTGAAGCTTTAACACCTTATCTATATTCAACAACAAATATTACAAAACTTCCAGATATTACAAATCGTGCAAGTGATAAAAAGAAGGTTCTCATTCTTGGTGGTGGGCCAAATAGAATTGGACAAGGAATAGAGTTTGATTACTGTTGTGTTCATGCTGCTTTTGCTTTAAATGAGATGGGTGTTGAGACAATTATGCACAACTGTAATCCTGAAACAGTTTCAACAGATTATGATACTTCTGATGTTTTATATTTTGAGCCTATCGATTTAGAGAGAGTTCGTGAAGTTATTGAGTATGAAAAACCAGATGGAATTATTGTTCACTTTGGAGGTCAAACTCCTTTAAAACTAGCAGATGCTCTAACTAAGATAGGTGCTCCTATTATAGGTACAACTTCAGCTGTTATAGATTTAGCAGAAGATAGAGAACAGTTTTCTGATTTTGTTATTAAAAATGGTTTAAAACAACCAGCAAATGGTCTAGCACGTAAAAAAGAGGAAGCTGCTCCTATTGCTGAAAAACTTGGTTTTCCAGTTTTAGTTCGTCCATCTTTTGTTCTTGGTGGTCGTGGTATGAAGATAGTTTACTCTCAAGAGGAGTTAGCTGAGTATATGACATTGGCAATTAGTGTTTCAAATGAAGCACCAGTTTTAATAGATAAATTTCTTGATCAAGCTATTGAACTTGATGTTGATGCTATCTCTGATGGAACAGATGTTTATATCGGTTCTGTAATGCAACATATTGAAGAGGCTGGTATTCACTCTGGTGATAGTGCTTGTTCTCTTCCTCCTGTAAATTTAACAGATGAGATGATTGAAAAAGTGGAGCAACAAACGAAAACTATCGCTTTAAATATTGGTGTTGTTGGTTTAATGAATGTTCAATATGCTATCTATCAAGATGAAATATATCTGATAGAGGTAAATCCTCGTGCATCTCGTACTGTTCCATTTGTTTCTAAAGCGACAGGTATGCCTTTGGCAAAAGTTGCAACGCGTGTTATGTATGGTGAAACTCTAAGAAGTTCATTAGAATATTATGATAAATATGAGATAGTTCAAGAGGTAAATGGTATTTTAAAACCTCGTTTAAAAGGACATGTTTCTGTAAAAGAAGCAGTTTTTCCTTTTCATAAACTTATTGGTGCCGATTTAGTTCTCTCTCCTGAGATGAAATCAACTGGTGAAGTTATGGGAATTAGCTCTAACTTTGGTATTAGTTTTGCAAAAGCACAACTTTCAGCGGGAAATAAAATCCCAACAGAGGGAACTTGTTTTTTATCATTTGTGGATACAGATAAAAAATATGCAGCAGAGATAGGTGAAGGGCTTCATAGAAATGGTTTTAAACTTGTTGCTACAAAAGGAACACAAGCTATTTTAGCAGAAGCTGGTATCCCTTGTGAAGTTGTTTTAAAAATTTCAGAGGGTCGTCCAAATATCGAAGATAGTATGAAAAATGATGAGATAGCGATGGCTATTAACACTTCAGATAATAATACATCTAAGAAAGATGCAACGGTTATTCGTCAAGAGGTTCTTAGACGAAGTATTCCATATTTTACAACTTTAAGTGCAGCTAGAGCATTGATTTTGGCATTAGAAGAGATGAAAAATGATTCTTGGTCTGATGTAAGTGCTATTCAAGATTTTTTAAATTAAGAATTTTGCCAACAATACTTCTACAAACTGACACAACAGTTGGTTTTTTATCTCAAGAGAGTGAAACACTTTTTGAGATAAAATCTCGACAACAGATAAAACCTTTTCTGAAACTATATTCTAGTTTCAGAAGTTTTAAAGCAGATTGCAATAGAGTCCCTACATCTCAAAAAAAACTTGTTCGTCGTTCTAAAAAAACTACATTTGTTGTTAAAAACAGAGCTTTTAGAGTTGTAAAACTCTCTTTAAATTCACAAATCATAAGAGATTTTAGTTGGCAATATTCTACATCTGCTAATGAAAGTGGTAAAAAATTTGATTATAAATTTTGTGAAGAGAAAAGTGATATTATCATAGAAGATAAAAGAGGGCTTACAGAGCAAAATTCATCTACAATTTTGAAAATAAATAGTAAAAAAATAGGAAAACTAAGATGAGTAAATTTTTTCAAGCAGTTCTTAGTGGTATTTTTTTTACATATTTTATCGATTTTTTTCTTCTCTTAGGGATTAAACTAAATTATATCGATTTTTATGAGATAGAGATATTTTATAATATCTTTTTTGCAGATAATCAAAATATCTATATCTATCTTGTAACATCTTTTTTTATCGGATATTTAACTATATATCTAAATGCTATTAAAACAAAACTATTTATAATTGGAACACTTTTTCTTTTTTCTCTTTTGAGTTTAATTCAACCTATTGGGTCTGCTCTTGGAGAGCTTTTGTTTATGAAAAAAAATATTATTTTGTATACAGATAGATATAGTTTTAGAGGTGACCTCTATTATAGTGGTCGAGAATATATCAGATTTTATGATTATGATCTGAAAAAAATTATAAATTTAAGTAAAAAGGAATTAAAACAATGAAACATATCTCTTCTTTATCGCATGGTGTAGCTCTTGGTAGTGCAGGTGTTCTTATGATGAGTCTTTTTAGTGGTTGTGAAAATCCAACAGAGCAGGTAGCTCAAAATAAATTTTTAGTGATAGAAAAACAAGCTAATGGAAAATATATAGTTGTAGAGGAGATGCCAACAGAGGGAGAATCTCGTGCTATTATTCGTGAAAAAGATGCAAATGGTAATGTAACGGAACGTTTTATGAATGAAGCAGAGATGAAAGCTTTAGCAGAACAGGAGTATAAAAAAGTTCAAGATGGAACGAGTGAAACTATTCAAGCCAATGGTGGTGATGAAGGTATGGGTCTAGCTGGAATTTTATTAGCTGCTGGAGCAGGTGCTTTACTTGGAAATATGATAGGAAATGCTCTCTCAAATAATAAAAACTTTGCAAGAAATTCAGCATCTACAAATAGAAGCTCTTATAGTCGTTCAAACAGAGCAACAACATCCAAAACAAAAACAAAGAGAAAAAGTTTCTTTGGTTCAAGTTCTTCAAAAAGTCGTTCCTCTAGTCGTAGTAGATTTGGTGGTTAGAGATGGTACAACTTCAAACAATTCAACCCTTAGATACAAAAGCTTTAGAGGAGTTAGGTTTTTCATGGCATACAGATAGTGATGGCTCAAAATATATTAGTGATAATGTTGTTAAAATATCATCAGAGGAAGCTGAACACTATTATGAAGCTACTAATGAGATATATGATATGTATGTTAAATCTGCTGAATATGTGATAGAAAATAATCTTTTTTTTGAGTTAGGCATCCCTTTTAATCTTATCGATGCTATTAAAAAAAGTTGGGAAAATGATGTACATTGGCATATTTATGGTCGTTTTGATTTAGCAGGTGGAATAGATGGCAAACCTATCAAGTTAATAGAGTTTAATGCTGATACACCAACATCTCTATTTGAAACAGCTCTTTTACAGTGGGGTATTCTTAAATATAATAATATGAATGAGATGCACCAGTTTAACAATATTTATGAAGCGATAGAGGATAATTTTAAAAGATTAATAACTCTTTTTGATGATACAGATAGTTTTGATGAAGAGTATGATGGTTGGAAAATTCTTTTTTCGTGTATAAGTGGTAATGATGAAGAGGAGCAAACTACAAAACTGCTTCAACAGATTGCAACAGATGCAGGATTTAATACAGCTTTTGAATATATAGAAGATGTGACTTTTGATGATGAGGGTATCTATGATGCTGATGATAACAAATATGAGTACTGGTTTAAACTTTATCCTTGGGAAGATATAGCGATAGATGAACCAGAACTTACAACAACTCTTACAAATATTATGAATAATCAAGAGGCGATTGTACTAAATCCTGCTTATACACTTCTTTTTCAATCAAAAGGGATGTTGAAAATATTATATGATCTATTTCCAGATTCTCCCTATCTTTTAGAAACATCTTTTGAACCTTTAGAGGGTAAAAAATATGTTGAAAAAACAGTATTTGGACGAGAGGGTGCAAATACTAAAATAGTAGATGCAAATGGTAAAACTCTTGAACAGACTGATGGTGAATATGGTAACTATAAAAAAGTATATCAAGAGTATGTAGAATTTCCAAAAGATAGTGATGGAGCTAAATATCAAGCAGGAGTATTTTTTGCTTATGAAGCTTGTGGAATGAGTTTTAGAAAAGGCTCTGAGATTATGGATAATATGAGTAAATTTGTTGGGCATATTTTAGAGTAATCTATGATAAGGAAGTTTTAAAAAATGCGTGAAGAGATAGAGCAAAAACTTTTAAAAGAGATAGAAGAGTTAAAAAATAAAGTAGCTAAACTTGAAAATATTGAACACTCGACTAAACCAATTTATCAATATAGTAAAATAAAAGATAGTGACCTTGATAGTTTAGTTACAATTGAAAAAAGATTTGATAATAGTGTTTTTGACAGTTGGTTAAATCAAGAAAATTTACTAGAAGATGAGGAAGAGAGTAAACTCTTTTTTCAAAATATTATTGATAGAAATCAGAGATTAATAAATGATTATAATGAGGAAGATTTAAAAGTTAATGTTATTATTCCTATATTAAATAGAGTTGAGTTTAAATCTTTTGAGAATGAATTTAGAGATTTTTATGAACTTCCATTAAGATATGAAACTGATAATTTTATATTTAAAGGGACTACCGATTTTGTAGTTTCTAAAGGTTTGGTTAAAAGTAAAAAACCCTATTTTTTTATTCAAGAGTTTAAAAGAGGGGAAGAGTATGGAAACCCTAGACCACAACTTCTAGCAGAGTTAATAACTGGTGTTGAGCTAAATGGATGGAGTGAGATGAAAGGTGCTTATATTATTGGAGCTATATGGTATTTTGTGATATTATATAAAGTTGATAAAGATAGTTATGAGTATTTTGTATCAAATAGTTTTGATAGTATGAACTTGGTGCAACTGATAGATATTTATAATAACTTACTCTTTGTTAAAAATGAGATAAAACTTGCTCTTGAATAAAAAAATATAGGATTAAAATGAAAACAGAAAATAGAATAGATTTTAAAGAAGCATTAGCATTATATGATATGGATTTTTTTGAGTTAGGTAAAAAAGCTGATAAAATTCGTCAAGAGTTACATCAAAAGAAAACATATTTCAATATCAATCGACATATAAATCCTACGAATATATGTGCAGATATATGTAAGTTTTGTGCATACTCAGCAAATAGAAAAAACCCTAATCCTTATACGATGAAACACGAAGAG
>Ga0256826_1001738_pt1 | contig 13522 bp, 11 predicted proteins | sample CV79metaG_FD_185975 | JGI IMG/M metagenome (GOLD analysis project Ga0256826, IMG submission 185975) | Hydrothermal vent microbial communities from East Pacific Rise, Pacific Ocean - CV79 | ecosystem: Environmental > Aquatic > Marine > Hydrothermal vents | place: Pacific Ocean: East Pacific Rise...
ATTTTTGTCAACAATCCCCTACATTTGATGCATGTTTAGAACAATTTGGAGAACGTGTCTATGAGGCAGAACTAGAAGGTATACTTACGATACACAACGGCATCGTAAGGTTAAATTAGTCTATTTCTTGACTGCTTTTTTTTGCTCTTTTTTAGGAGAGAGGTCTAAGATAATTTTTTCTAAAATCTTTTCAGGAATCATTCCTTCTTGCATGTAGCGTACCTTTGCTTCTGTATCTACAATAAGATAATAAGGAATAAGCCCTGCCCAGTCGGCACGTTTACGAATGTATGGCACCATTACCGATGATTTTTCGCCCGCAATAACCGTATAGTTGATGCCTCTTTTTTTTGCAAAGTTTGCAAGTTGTGTATTGTGTAAGCCTTGTACTTCTATGGCAACAATGGCTAAACGGTCTTTGTATTTCTTTTGCAATTTAATGAGGTGAGGAATACTTGCAAGACATGGTGGGCAGTTGTGTCCAAAAAATTCTAAAAATACAATTTTTCCTTCAAGTCCTTTAAAAAGAAGTCCATCTTTTATGCCTTGAACCCTATAGGTTTTTCCATTAATATCTGTCATTTTAAGTTCGGGTATTTTTGTCTCTTTTGCTTGCATTAAAGAAGTCAAAGAGAAGAGTAATATCATCATAAAAAGTTTTTTCATAAGAAGCCTTTGTAATAGTTTGCAAATTATACACTAAGAAAATGGAAAGATTGTGTAATTTACAAGGATTTAAGAAAATTTCAAAGAGCATCAAGGAGGAAAAAAGGAGGAAAAAAATTTATTGTTAAAAAAGTGATCTTTGGTTAAAAGGGAGGTTAGATCAGTTTTTAGTTTTGATGCTCTTGTAAAAGTATTATAATACCCTAAGGTTAACTGAGTACTAATAGAGTGTATAATGCAAATAAAGTCAAGAAGTAAGGAGAAAAAGATGATAAAAAGCGTACTTATATTTTTCTGGATGTTTGCCGTATCTGTGCAAGCCAATGTAAGCCTAGAGCATAAAATAGGACAGATGTTAATGGTAGGGTTTTATGGTACAACTGCTCCAGCCCATAGCCAAATATGTCAAGATATACGCTCATACCATATTGGTGCAGTTATTTTATTTGATTATAATCCTGTTAATAGAAAAAAAGCAAAAAATATTGCTTCAAAGGCACAACTCAAGCAACTTACTTCTGAGCTACAAGCGTGTAGTTATGATGGAAAACTGCTTATTGCTGTTGATCAGGAGGGGGGAAGAGTACAGCGTTTAAAAAGTAAATATGGATTTTATGGGCACTTTCCTAAGGCATCAGATGTTGCAAAAATGAACCAAAAACAGATAGAACAGACCTACCTTAAAATGAGTAAAGAGCTTAAAGGGGTGGGCATTAATTATGATTTGGCTCCCGTGGTAGATTTGGACATTAACCCAAGAAACCATGTCATCCATGGGCTTGGACGCTCTTTTGGGAAATCACCAGAAGTGGTGGCTTCGTATGCAAGTACATTTATTGATGCGATGCACCATTATGGAGTACTTACGGCACTGAAGCACTTTCCTGGACATGGTTCTTCAGAGGGCGATACACATAAAGGGTATGTAGATGTGACGCAGTTGTGGCACAGTAAAGAGTTACAGCCCTATAAATTACTCAATCAAAAAGCAGACACCGTCATGGTAGCACATGTCTATAACCGCTATCTTGATGCTAAGTATCCTGCGACACTTTCTAAAAAAACCATCAATGGCTTACTAAGAAAGCAACTGGGGTTTAATGGGGTTGTGATTACCGATGATTTGCAAATGGGAGCGATTAGTCAAAAATATAGTGCAGAGAAAACATTAGAACTTGCTATTAATGCAGGGAATGATATTTTACTCATAGGCAATCAGCTTGACCCAAAACGAACACAAAGCCCTCAAACTTTGGTCTCTACCATTCAAAAACTTGTGGCATCTCATAAAATAGAAACTAAACGTTTAACAGAGTCTTACCAACGTATTCAAGCACTTAAAAAGAGACTCTAACAATGCAAGGGGTAAAGTCTAAACACTACTTTAACGCAGGAAGTATGCTACTTTTGCTCTCTTTGCTTGTGGCACTAGGTGGCTACTTGTTCTATGGTTCTATGTTACGTCAATTGGCACTGGTGTTACTTTTAGGGAGTCTAGTACTTCTTTTTGTAGCCATGCAAAAAGAGATTAAAACACTTTTTTCTCAAAAATGGATGGCGTGGGTGCTTCTTTTTACGTTTATACTTTTGTATCTTTTTCAGCGTTTTGAACTGCACCGTTTTGATTTTTCAGTGGGGGATCCTTCGGATTATTTTTTAGCGGGAGTTTGTTCTGTAACGTATGGGCAAGATATTGGGTTTTTTATGCCACTTTCTGCAAGCATTACGGCATGGGGCTATGATATTTTTGGGGTAGCGTATGCTCCTTTTGCGTATGTGTTGTTGTACCTTTCTACGCTACCTTTGGTCTATTTTCTTTTACAAAAATGGAACATAGACAAAGGCTTAAGCCTTATGCTAACGCTTTTCTTCTTCTCTATGCCACTCAATATTTGGTTTCAAAAAAGTAGCTACACCGAACCTTTGTGGCAACTGCTGTTACTCATTTTTTTAGCTACTGCGTATGAGATACTGCAACACAAAAAGCTCTCTTATGGGCAGATTGTACTGCTTTATTTGTTGATGTTTCTAGCACCTTTTTTACGTGGGGAGGGGGTTTTGTATTATGGTTTAGGAAGTTTTTTACTTGTGTACCATGTTTGGAAATACAAGGAGAAAAAAGCACTACTTTGGCTTTTAGGTGCCTTAGTTGTTTTGGCAGTAAGTATTCACCTCACGCTACAGATACGGGCAGACTACCTACTCTCTATGCAGTTTAGCCGTGTCATTCCTGACATTAGTACGGCTACATTGATGGGCTTGATTTATGCAGGAGTAGGGAGTATGGGGTTACTCTCTTTTGGGGTGTATGCATTTAAACGTAAAGCGTCTAGGCTCAGTTTGGCTACGCTTATTGTGCCGTTTTCACTCATTTTTAAACTTGTGGTGGCTTATGTTTATAGTGTGAAAAAAGAGATGCCTTTTATGGATTTACTCTTTTTTAACGAGTATGGGTTTATGGTTGGAAACTTTGGGCTTGTGATGAGTTGGATTTTAGTGGTCTCTTTGCTCTTTTTGTACTACAAAGCATTAAAAGAGGAGATTTTCTCACTTCTCTTAGTTGTAGTCTATACCATCTTTACCCTTCCTTTTGTGATGCAATCGGTACGCTATGAAGATGTGCATGCCTTTTTTCTTTACTGGAACCGTTACTACCTTTCTGTCTTTATGCTCATTCACTTTTTTGCGTTTGCCTCTTTGCTTCAAAGCGTTTTTTCTTACGTACAAGAGAGGCTTAATAGACACTACACCTTAGGGCTTATGGGTGCGGTATTGCTAGGACTTTTTTTCTTTTCTATGAACTTCAAGGTCTATCAAATAACCGTCAACGAGTCGCATCATAAAAATGCAGATACTTTTTTTACATGGGCAAAAGAGCAGTTACAAGAGCAAGCCTTTACGGTGGTAAGTGACGCGAGTGTTGTCTATGAGCAAAACAAAGAGCATATTGGATTAAACGATTTAAAATATATGGTAGCACGTACATTTAGTGTCTATAAAATGAATGTCCATGGCTATCAACGTGTACCTAGTGATGCGATGAATCCTAATTTACACTTTCATACCCCCCTTCATAGTGTGGCGTATGTGTTGGCGTTAGCTAAAAGTAAAAACCCCTTAGAGCGTGAGGGCTTAAAAAAGGTTTCCTCTTTTCATTTGCCACTGGTTTGGCGAGAGCATAGGGGCTTAGATGCCACGACACGTCTTTTGCCTAACGATGACATAAGCCACTCTCCACAAAAGCGTATAGAACTCTATGCCACACTCTATAAAGTGACACAAAAAAAGCGTGTTGCTTCTGTTGTGCATCAAGCATCTTTTCAACGCTTTTTATATAGCGGTTGGAAAGTCATTAACAATGGTAAAGCGGCATTCTCCTCTACGGGAGAGGGGGTACTTCATGTCTCCCGTCAGCACTATCCAAGAAAGGCAGTTTTAAAACTGATGCTCACGTGTAGTCTACTCAGTGCGAGTCATGAAGCACCAAAAACGTTGACCTTTAGACTAGAAGATGGTACTTTGCTTAAAGAGGTTACCTTACATACACACTACAAACAAGCCATAGAAGTACTACTTCCTGCTATGCAAGCGAGCCAATTTAACGTGAGGGTTAGCAGTGCTTCGCATACAGAAATATTGCTCTTGGCATTAAAGTTAGGGGTAGAAAAGAGGTAGTTTTAAATCTCTTGCTCTACAATGTAGCGTGGTCGATTTTTCCCTTGTTGGAAACTTCGACCAATATATTCGCCAATAATCCCCAAGCCCATAATTTGAATACCCCCAATAAAATAGATGGAGACCATCATAGATGCCCATCCTTGTAGGGTGTTTCCTAAAATGATTTTTTCAATCAATACCCATGCGATACCCAATAAAGAGAGCATAAAAAGGATAAACCCAATAAAAGTAATGAGCCGTAAGGGCTTAACAGAAAATGAGGCGATGCCATCTAGGGCAAAAAATATCATTTTTTTCAAGGGATACTTTGACTCCCCTGCAATGCGTTTTTCTCGTTGGTAGTACAAAGAGGTAGAACGAAACCCAAGAAGAGGAATAATGCCACGTAAAAAAAGATCTATCTCTGTGTATTGGCTCAGAGCCTCCAAAGCTTTGGCACTTAAAAAACGATAATCTGCGTGGTTTGCCACACTCTCAATGCCCATAAAATGTTGAAATTTGTAAAAAAATGCTGCACTTTTTCGTTTAAAGAGGGTATCGGTGCTACGGTTTTTTCTTACCCCATAAATGACCTCATATCCCTCTTTATATTTTGCAACAAATTGTGGGATGAGTGAAGTGTCATCTTGCAAATCTGCATCGATGGTAATGAGTCCATCTGCTTGTGATTTGAGTTGCATCATTCCTGCAATAAGTGCGTTTTGATGCCCAAAATTACGTGAGAGTTTGATGCCTTTAATGTAGCTACTTTCTGTTTTGAGGGTTTCTATTTTATCCCATGTTGTGTCTGTGCTGCCATCGTCAACAAAGCAGATGAAACTCTGGGCATCAATGGTGTTTTCTCTACACATCTGTTTAAAAATTTCAAGCAGTGCGTGTGCGGTATGGTTAAGACTCTCTTCTTCGTTGAAGCAAGGTACGATAATGCCAAGTTTCATTTAAAACCACCATTTTGGAAGCCATACCAAGTAGCTGTCGATGTAAGATTGGCTTACGGCGTAGCCACTAATGACGGGGTAGAAGAGTAAAAAGAGTCCTGCCACAACGCCAAGGTAGAAAAAGAGTAGGGCTAAGGTGTGCTTGTATTTTTGATGCATACTTTGAAGCATGAAGACAAGAGCCAACACGACAAAGGGTAGAGCGTAGTAAAAATGGTAAATAAACATCAGCCTACTGACAAACACATAGGGAAGGTAAAGCCCTAAGAATGCAAACAAAATAAATGCAGACACAAGTGAACGTGTGCGTATAAATGTCACCACAACAAAAAGCATTGCTACCATACCTAACCAAAAGATTGCAGGGTTTCCAAATGCATTGAGTGAACGTACCAAATCGCCAGCAGGGGCTTGGTAGTATGCCATAGGTTTGAGGTTTAGTGGCCAACTCCACCATGGTGAAGCGTAAGGGTGTGTGGCTACCAAGGTGGAGTGGTATTGGTACATATTGGTGTTGTAGTCTATGACACTTTGAAGTGTACCGCCATGCATGAAGATATCAAAAAAACTAAGCAGATAAACCGTTGGTGCGAGTACCCCATAACTTAAAAGACCATACAAGAGTAGTTTGTAGCCTGCAAAGGTTTTGCGTAAAGGGTAACGAGAGAGCAATAGGTATGCTGCGATGAGTACAAACCCAACAACAGCAAAGACTGCAGACCACTTAATGGAAACGGCTAAGCCAAAGAAGAGTCCACTACCCAAAAGCTTGCGAAGTTTTTGCTCTTCAATAAAGCGGTATAAAAAGTAGTAGGAGATAAAAACAAAACTGACACCAAAGGTATCGATGAGGGCTAACCTAGACTGTGTCAAGTGCATAAAACTATAGGTCATTAAAAAAGATGCGAAAAGGGCATAAAAAGGTGTTTTAAACAGACGTAAGCCCATAAGATAGAGCATAAAAACAAGTAGCGTTGCAAAGAGAATATTTGTAAAACGCCAACCAAAAGGGGTCATACCAAAGGTTTGAATGCCTAGCCCTACAAGATGCTTTCCTAGATAGGGGTGGGTGTTCTCATAAATAGGCAGATGATGGAGTATTTCATAGGCAGTTCTAGCAAAATAAATTTCATCAAAAACACCACCCCCATAGTAACTTTGGTCTATGGAGGTTTCTGGTTCATCGTTAAAGTGTGTTCTGCTACTGCGGTAGGGTACAGGTTTGCCTTTATAACTAAAGCGTATCTCGCCTAACATAAGGTCATTGTCGGTTGACCATTGAAGCTGGGCATGTTCTGCAGGACGTAGTAAAATTTGAGAGGTTTTTTTGACACGTACTTTTTTACAGTTCCAACGAAAAGAGTAGGGGTAGTCTCGGCGGTAACTGTAAAAGTTTTTCCATCGTTTAGCATTATAGTACTCAAAAGAGAAACTGTTGTAGTCTATGCCTGTGTAAAAACAAACTTTATCAATGGGTGAGGGGGTTTGAAGTTCAAAGTGTGTCACACTCTCTTGTGCATACAGTGTTTCAAACGTTTGGGGTGCGGTGTTGCTTCCTAACCCTGAAAATCCATAGAGCATAAAACTTCCCAATATACTTAGAAGTATGAGTACTGAAGAGAGTTTTTGTTTGTTCACATAGTGTCGAATATTGAGAAACATAAAAATGAAGAGTAACGCTACTATGAGTAGCGAAAAGGGTGTAAATTGCGCATAAAAGACAAGAAAAACAACGCTTGGTAGCAGGGTAAAAATCTGTAAAAGAAGTAAAGGTTTTAACTCTTTCATACGGAGGCTCTATTTAAATATCGTTCCAATATAATTTGTGCAGCAATGGAGTCGATTTTTCCATCTTTTTTGTGTCTAAATTGCCCTTTGGTAAGCTCTTTTGCTTCCAAACTTGAACTTTGTTCATCTTGGTAGATGACAGGAATACTAAGCTCAAGCAATGAAACGAAGTGTTTAATACGTCGTTCCATCTCTTCGGAGCTTACGGCATCAAGGGGGAGTCCTACAATAAGTGTTTCTATCTCCCACTCTTGAAGAAATAGGTTCACGTCTCTTGCAGCTTGGTTACGGTTTTTTCGTAGAATGGCAGTTTGTGGCATAACAAGTGAGCCATTGAGGCAAATTGCTACACCAATACGTTTAAGTCCTACATCTATGCATGCTAATTTCATAAAGATATTATAACAAAATTTAGCATGGAGGACAACGTCTAATTTAATATCGGTTAAATCCTCTTTCATAATGGCTACTTCTTTGTGATCTTTGACAAAAACCGTAGTAGCGTGCATTTTCTGGCATATAGTATTGGTAGTCAAAAAGTCCACGACCTCTTACTCTATCTTGGTAAGTATAGGCTCTATCGTAACGATAAAAAATATCTTCAAAATAGTACCCATGGCGGTTGAAATATCCATAATGGTAGCCTTCATTGTCATAAAAAGAGGCTCTATCATAACGGTACGCTAACATCCAACCTTGTTTGCTATAACGGTACCCTCTTTGTCTAGGTGTTGCAGCTCTTTGTCGTTCTTGAGAATAGAAGTACCCATTGTCATAGCTGTTGTTTGATGGGTAACGCATACTTTTGTGTGATGCTTGTTTACGATGGGCAGACATTCTCTTCTCTTTTTTATGGCTAAACTCTTTTTTTGAATGAAACGTTCTTTTATGTGCTTGATGTTTGGTCAGTTTTCTATCCATCTTTTTTAGGTTTTGTTCTGAAATGGCTTTATGCTCACTGTTTTGTGCAAACAATGTGGTACTTGCGATGGCAATGCTAAGAAGTGTGATAATTATTTTACGCATGGTGTATCCTTTAAGATATGAGATTTTACATAGGATTTTATGATTTTCCCTTTTGTAATACTGCATCATAAAATAACTTTGTGTAATGATTGTGAAAATCAGACGCTATAACATAGTTCTCTGATAAAGTTTTTGCTAAAATGCTAATGGTTAAATATTATAAATAAGGAAATTATAGATGTTATTCAAAAAATTAATTAGTATTATGTTGTTTTCAACTTTTTTATCTGCAGATACGCTCTTAGGAAAAGAGAATGTAAACTTATGGTTTGCACTCATCGCATTGGCACTGATTGCAGTGCTTATACTCTATATCTCATCAAGACAAGAACGTAAACTACAAAGATTACACCACTCTTTGTTTCAAAAACAGTTGGAAATGGAACAAAATCAAAATAAACTTTTAACAACGATGAGTGAAAATATTCATGCCATTACCAAAAAGGCACTTGAAGAGAGCCGCCAAATTATACATACACCACTTCCTGTTGAGGATAAAGAAGAGATTATTACCAATGTTGAAAATAGGCTCTTACATGTGACCAATGATTTAATTGACTTTTTACGACTCAAATCAAAAAAAGTTGAAATTGTAAATGAAGAGTTTAACATTAACAACGTGTTAAATGAAGTAGCGGGTAACATTTGTACAAAGTTTGCAGGCAGTAAAACAGAGCTTATTTTTGACATTGATAAAAACGTTCCACGTACACTTGTAGGAGATTCTTTACACATAGGACAAATTTTAGAGAGCATTCTTGAGTATGAGATGGATCAAGCAAACCTTACAGAAGTGAAATTAGAAATTTCAATGTTTGACACCTATGGTGATAATGTTGAAATGCAATTTAAAATTACAGATACAGGGTTAGGGCTTACTACAGAAGCACAAGAAGAGCTTTTTGTACCTTATTATAATGAAGAAGTAGAGTCTTATGTTGGCTTAGCTCTTTTTGTTTCTAATGAACTCATTACAATGATGGATGGTAAGATTTCTGTACAAAGTACCATTGGAAGAGGAAGCACCTTTACTTTAGTGCTACCACTACAAGTAAATGAAAAAACAAACAAAAGAGTTTACCGTCTTCCTAAAAAAGGACTCATTGAGAAAAAAGTATTTATTGTTGATGACAGCTACAATTCTGCATTGGCGATTAAGAAAATGTTTGCATACTTTAAACATGAAGTCACCGTGCTTACCCCTGAAGAGTTTAGACGCAACATACCAAACCTTACACCGTATGATATTATTATATTAAATGAAGATTTATTTAATATCCGATTTATAGAATACTTGAACAAAATTAAAATGGGTAAATCACTTAAAGTCATTGCATTGAATTCACTTTTAAGAGCCGACAAAAATAGTTTTGTGAATGATGTGATTGATATGTATCTCTTTAAACCTCTAAATCAAGAGCGTATTTTTGAACTAATTGTAGGATTGTATGACTTAAAGAATAGTTCAATTTATACGGAAGATGAAGAATCAGAAGAGAAAAAACGTGTAGAAACATACACCTCTAACATTCAAGAAACACCAGGTATTTCACGTGAAAGATTCCAAGACTTTAATGGAAAAAGTGTCTTAATAGTAGAAGATAATTTAATTAATCAAAAAGTATTGACCAACCTACTTTGCTTGGCAAATATTAAGCTTACCATTGCAAACAATGGGCAAGAAGCGGTCGATATTGTGAAAGAAGGAAAAGTAAGCTTTGATATTGTCTTAATGGATATTAACATGCCAATAATGGATGGATATACAGCGACCCAAATGATACGTTTAGATAGTCGTTTTGACAGCTTACCTATTATTGCGTTTACGGCATTGGTTTTAGAGAGTGAAATTAAAAAGATGTTTAACTCTGGTATTAATGCATTTTTAGCCAAACCACTTAATATTGGTAAACTTTACACAGCATTTTCTATGTTTGTTGCTGATGTACCTGTACATAAAGATGCTATAGGCACTGTAGATGTACGTGAAATTGTGAGTTACCCAGGTATTGATATTCAAGAAGGTATTAAACGCTCAAACAACAATGAAGCACTTTACCTAGAAGTACTTAAAGAGTTTAGCGAAGCGTATGGTCAAAGTGATAAGGTACTGGTGAAACTGATTCAAGAGCACCGTTATGAGCAGATTAAAATGCTTTGTATCGATATGAGAGGACTCTCAGGAGCTATTGGAGCATCTACAATGCAAGAACTTGTTACAGAAATGCTTCAACTTATTTTATATAAAAAATATGACTTACTTGTAAACTTCCAAGATGAGTATTCTGAAGAGATTCAGAAACTCAATCAATCGATTCATAAATACTTAGTTGCAAGCTAATCGTACATAAGCCAAAAAGTATTTTGGCTTAGAGTATGAGCATCGCATCACCATAAGAGAAAAACCGATAGTTTTTCTCAATGGCTTCTTCATAGAGTGCTAAGGTTTTCTCTCTTCCTACAAACGCACTCACTAACATAATCAACGTACTTTTAGGCAAATGAAAATTGGTAAGTAGGTGTGTGACCCTTTGTGGTGGGTTGTTGGGATGCAAAAAGAGATTACACTCCCCCTCAAGCTTTTTTGTACGTACATAGTACTCAACGGTACGTGTGACCGTTGTTCCTATGGCTAAGATAGGGCGAGAGCCTTCTAGGACGCTAGAGGCTTCTTTTGAAATGTGAAAATACTCTGAATGCATAGGGTGGTCTGTAATGTTTTCCACATCCACAGGTTTAAACGTACCTGCCCCTACGTGAAGTGTAATTTTATGTGTCTGGTGTCTTTGGTTTAGTGCTTCAAAAAGCTCAGGGGTAAAGTGTAAAGAGGCAGTAGGTGCTGCCACCGCACCAGCATTTTTAGCAAAGAGGGTTTGGTAGTCTGTTTCATCTTCTTTGTTATCCTCTCTTTGCATATAGGGAGGAAGTGGCAAATGCCCAATGCTGTCAAGTACGAGTACCAGTTCTTCAAAGCGTATGCTTTTCCCTTTTTGGCTAAAGGTAACCACACGTGAACCATCTTCATTAAAGGCAGTCACCGTGGCACTGAGTGCATTGTCAAACAGTAGGGTAGTGCCTACTTGGACTTTACCACGTATCATCACAAGGTAGTGGTGCGCGTCAAGCGGTTTGTTAAAAAGAAGTTCTACTTTTCCGCCCCCTTGAACAAAGCCTTTTTTGTTCATACTTGTTGCCTCTTTGACACCAAAAATACGTGCTTTAATGACACGGGTATCATTTAAAAATACGTCACACTCTTTAGGTAGAAAATCAAGTAAATGTTGAAACGTTGTATGGGTAATGGTATCAGTTTTTCTGTCGTAGACCAAAAGTTTTGCATGGTCTCTTGGGTGTACGGGGGTGGTAGCTATGTAGCCCTCAGGGAGGGCATAGTCATAGTTTTTTGTTAAGAGTTCACTCTGCATAAAATTATTTTTTATCTAAGGTATCAAGTAGTGCTTGATCTTGACGTTTTTTTTCATCTGCATCATCTTCGTTCTCTTCCACATCATCTTCGTCTCTCTCTTCTTCTTTTTCTGGGTTTACCATACGTACAATAAGAATAGAAACACCATACAAGATGACCAATGGAGCAGCCATAAGCAACTGGGTTAAAATATCAGGCGGTGTTAAAAGTGCAGCAAGTACAAAAATAATTACTACAGCGTATTTAAAGAAGTCAATAAGTGTACGGTCTGTTACTAAGCCTAGAAGTGCTAAGAAGTAGGCAAATACAGGCAGTTCAAATGCGACACCAAAGCCCATCATAATTTTGGTAAAAAATCCTACATAGTCCTCAATGTTAATGAGTGGTGTATAAAGGAAGGAACCAAAGGTAATGAGAAACTGGAACCCAAATGGTGTGACCACATAGTAAGCAAATGTTACCCCAATGAAAAACATTAAAGAACCACCTACCACGAACGGTATAATCATCTTCTTTTCATTGCTGTAAAGACCAGGGGCTACAAAGAGCCAAAACTGGTACAATATAAAAGGTAAAGCACCTAGCAATCCAGCAAAGAAAGAGACTTTAATGGCAACAAAAAATGCACCCCCCACTTGGTGGGTTGTAATTTGTCCCATAAAGTCTTTCTTTTGCTCTTTTTGTGTGCTGTTTGCTTCTTGTTGCTCAAGAGCAAGGGTAAGCTCTTTGGCTGCAAGAGCCGCTTCTTGTAAGACCACTGCGAGTTTACTTTGAGCCATATTTGCAGCTTCTTCAAGTTTGTTTTGCAGGGTAGTTGCTACACTTACGGTACGGCTTTGGCTCACAACAACAGTTTGGTTACCCTCTGCGTGTTGCATTGTCCAAGTGGCTTTGTCTTGCGTCTCTACAATGCGTCCTACTTCAGTAAGGGCATTGTTAAGGGGTTGTGTAATCCACGTCAAAATAGCATTGTGAAAAATAAAAGCAATCATAAATGCAACAAAAACAGAAAGGACAGAAAGTCCTAGTCTTTTACGTAGTTCTACAAGGTGTGGTCGTAAATCATCAAACATTAGGCATCACCTTTTTTTTCACTGGTTTCATTTGGCGTTTTTTTAAAGGTAACCGTTTCATTTTTGGTTTCTACTTCACTCTCAAAATGGTCATCATCTTCAAGTGAAGTGAGTCTGTTAGGTGCTTTTGCATAGGGGTCATCTTTTTTAACCGTGGGTGCAGTGGTCTCTTTAGGGTTCAAGTCGTCAAAGTCAAAGTTTTTAAAGCCTTTGAGTTCATTAGAAGCACTGTCAAGCTTGCTTTTGTAGCTCAGTGCTTCTTCTTTAAGGTCAGAAATTTTCATCTCTTCTTCTAAAGAACTTTTTGCTTCGCCTACAGTTTTTTTCACACTTTTAATAAACTTAGCCATTTGCACTAACGCTTCTGGGAGTTTATCTGGCCCTAAAAAGAGAATAGCGATGATAGAGATAAGAAGTAATTCGGTAAAGCCGATGCCAAACATAGATAACCTTCATTTTATAATAGATGTATTTTAACAGATTATCCTAAAATGTAGAGTGCTAATTCATCGGCTAGGAAGAAATTTGTGTTGTAGTAGTGGGTGGTGCTACAATTTATGTGTTCCATCAGCTTCAGCTATGGAATACATAAAAGTATTAATATTTTTTAGGCATCAGTTAAATGACCTTCTGGAGCACCTCGTTGATCTGTGTTAAGTGATTCTGATGATGTTTGTACTGCTTCATCACTCTTCGCGATGCCATACATCCCCTCTGTCAAAGAGCAGACTAGACTAGCACAGTTGCCCGATAAGTATGGCGACCACGACCCACGAGCAGTAGGAAACACGAGAGGCTACACTAGCTCGGTGACGATTAAAAATAATGTAGTGTTTTTGTCAGATAATGAAAACCCAAATAAGTACATATTCAAGGTAACGCTTTCAAACACGCTTACCCTTGGTTTTGGAGAAACATACGCTGAT
>Ga0256826_1001739_pt1 | contig 13522 bp, 11 predicted proteins | sample CV79metaG_FD_185975 | JGI IMG/M metagenome (GOLD analysis project Ga0256826, IMG submission 185975) | Hydrothermal vent microbial communities from East Pacific Rise, Pacific Ocean - CV79 | ecosystem: Environmental > Aquatic > Marine > Hydrothermal vents | place: Pacific Ocean: East Pacific Rise...
TTGTAATTCTACATGGAAACCACAACATTTATTTTTTGATTCATAATCAACAGCATTTCCACCTAAAGCAGTAACTAAATTATCTAAAGATACTGGTCTATATGAATTTTCACCACCATTTGTTTTATTTTGTAAATGAGATGGTCTAATATTGTGACAACCATAAAATGATGCAATATTAATATCACTTAAAGGATTTGTTACAAGTGCAGCAATATTTTCATATCCAAAATCATCTTGAAGTGCATATAAAAAATGTTTAACTTCAGAAGTTCCTTTATACTCTAATCCAATCTCTTTTAGACCTTCATTGATTTTTGCTTTCATAGCTGGATCTGTATCTAATCTTTCTTTTGTAAGAGATGTATTTAATTGACATGTATTACAAATAGTTACCATAGTAAGACCAAGTTTTTCAGCATAACAAATATTTCTTGCATTTAAAGATAAAGATAAATTTTCATCAAAATCTTGTAAATGAGAAGCTCCACAACATGAAGCTTCATCTAATAGTACAAGTTCTATACCTAATTTATCAGCAATAGCCATTGTTGATTTAAGTAATTCAGGAGTAGACTCTCTTGCTGTACAACCTGTATATAAAGCGTATTTTAACTTTTCCATTATCTTCTCCCAAATTTCGCAGTTGAAGTTATTTCAACTAATTTTTGTATTTCTTCTAAATTTTTAGATTTTGGCATATTCCAAGGCATAACAATCTTGCCTTTTTTAAACATTGCAATTGCTTCAGGAATATGTTTCATTACTCCAATATTTCCTTCAGAGTATCTTACTAGTTCACCTTCATCTAAAATTCCGTGTTTTTGAATTGACCATTTAAATCCAACAGCATGACGAACAGCAACATTATTTCTTGCAAGTCCTTTTTCAAATGTTTGTTGGTGTAATTTTGTGATTTTATCAATTGGGTTAATCTCTTTAGGACATGCTTCTGCACATTCAAAACATTTAACACAATCCCACATACCTGAACCTAACTCTTGTAAAGTTTCAAGTCTTTCGTCATGTGCATTATCTCTTACATCAGCATTAAATCTCCAAGCTTTAACTAAAGCAGCAGGTCCAGTGAAGTTAGGGTTAACTTGTACAGCAGGACAAGAGTAATAACAAGCACCACATTGAATACATAAATCAGCTTCATCAATTTTTTCATTTTCTTCAATAGAAACTAAATTTTCTTCTGTAGGGTTTTCATCTATGTCTGCTACTAAATAAGGTTGAACTGAATCATATTTTTTCCAGAAATCAGCTTTATCAATAACCATATCTTTATATGCTCTTCTTTTATCTTGAGGATCAATAATTAGTTCTTCACCAAAGATATCAACTAAATCAAATGCTCTATCTTTACAAGCCAGTGTAGCTTTACCATTTACTTTAACAGCACAAGATCCACAAATTCCATGTCTACAAGATCTTCTATAAGAAAAACTTCCATCATGTTCCCATTTTATTCTATTCATTACATCTAAGATTAATTCATCTTTAGATACTTCCATTTCAAAAGTATCATAGTATGGAAGATAATCTGTATCTTTATTGAATCTAAACGCTTTAACTGTTAATTTTTTTGTTTCGTTACTCATAATTATCTCCTAGTATGTTCTTTCAGCTAACTCATGGTTACCTAAAACTACATCCATATATTCTGTACTTAAATTACCATCTTTATCCATGTAAGTCATAGTATGTTTTAAGAAATTTTCATCATCTCTTGTTTGATACTCTTCTCTATAGTGAGCGCCTCTAGATTCTTTTCTTAAAATAGCACCTTCAACAATAAATGCTGAGAAGTCAATCATATGAGAAAGTTCAACCGCTTCTTGTAAATCAGTATTGTAAATTTTAGATTTATCATCAATTCTTACATTTTGGAATCTTGCTTTTAAATCTTTAAGGTTTTCTCTTTGAACTAAAAGTGATTTTTCAGTTCTAAATACACCAGCATTTTCAGTCATACCATCTTGAAGTTCATTTCTTAGTTCTGGAATTCTTTCATCTCCGTTTCCAGTTTTAATAGCTTCTAATCTATCCATAACTGCTTTTACATCAGAAGGATTTGCTTCTTTAAAATCAATTTTATTTGCTTTTAGATCTGCAACAATAGATTGACCTACATGTCTACCAAAGAATAATGCTTCAAGAACTGAGTTTGCACCAAGTCTATTTGCACCATGCACACTAACACAAGCACATTCTCCAGCAGCATAGAATCCATCAACAAAGTTTTTTGTATCAAGTCTTACATGTCCATCCATATCACAAGGGATTCCACCCATAGAATAATGTGCAGTTGCTGCAATAGAAATAGGTTCTTCAATCATATCTTGACCTAAGAATGTTATAGCTAAATCTCTAAGTTCAGGAAGTTTTGAGTTAATTAAATCTGCACCTAAGTGAGTTAAGTCAATATGAACATGGTCTTTATTTTCTCCACATCCTCTACCTTCAAGAATCTCTTGAGTAATAGCACGAGATACAACATCTCTTGAAGCAAGTTCTAGTTTATTTGGAGCATATTTCTCCATAAATCTTTCACCTTTTGAGTTGAATAGTTTACCACCTTCACCTCTAGCTGCTTCAGAAATAAGTACACCAGATCCAGCAATTCCTGTTGGATGGAATTGTACAAATTCCATATCTTCTAAAGGAAGACCATGTCTAGCAACAATAGAAAGTGCATCACCTGTATTTGCATGTGCATTTGAGTTGATTCTAAATGCTCTACCATATCCACCTGTTGCAAACATTACTGCTTTTGCATTAAATATCATAGGTTCATTATCTACTAGGTTATAAGCAAATACACCATTTACTTTTCCATCTTTGTAGATGATATCAGCTACATAATATTCATCTTTAAACTCAACACCATCTCTGTCTGCTTGTTCAAATATTGTATGTAATAGTGTTAATCCTGTTCTATCTTTTGCATAACATGCTCTAGGAGAACTTTGTCCACCAAATGGTCTTTGTGCAATTTTTCCATCTTCACTTCTTGAAAAAACAGCTCCCATTTTTTCAGCCCATCTAATAGTTTCAGGTGCACCTTCACACATAAGTCTAATAGCATCTTGATCACCTAAGTAATCACTACCTTTAACTGTGTCAAACTCGTGAAGTTCTGTACTGTCTTCATCACTAAAAGCAGCATTAATACCACCTTGTGCTGCACCACTATGACTTCTTAATGGGTGAAGTTTAGTAAGAACACATACACTTAAACCTGCTGCTGCTGCTTCTCTTGCTGCTGCACAACCTGCTAGTCCTGCACCTACAATAACAACATCATATTTATGAATTGGAATACTCATCTAATTTCCTTGAATAAATTAATTTAGATAAATAATAACACAATAGTTCATATAGATACTTTAAACATATAAATAAGATAAACAAATATATATATTGTTGTTACAAAGTGAAGCAGGCAGTTGTTTAATATATATTAGATATAATAATTTTATGAATAAAGAAAACTATTTTATAAAACAAGTTGCAAATAATAACTTTATAGGTGATGATGGTGCTGTAATAAATGATAAATTAAAAAAAGATGAAAAGTATGTATATAGTATGGATGGCTTTTTTGAAAATGTACACTTTAAAAAAGAGTGGATGAGTTTAAAACAAATAGCAATAAAATCAATGCTTGTAAATATAAGTGATGCAATAGTTATGAATGCAGTTCCAAAATATGCACTTTTAACTGTAGCAATCCCAAAAGAATATACAAAAAAAGATTTAAAGAGTCTTGCCAGTGGATTTAAAAAAGTTGCTAAACAATATGGTATTACAATAATTGGTGGAGATACAATATCCAACAATAAACTAGATATATCAATAACTATTATTTCAATTACATCAAATCCAATATATAGAAGTGGAACTAAAAAAGATGATTTAGTTTGTTATACAGGAATCTTAGGAAGTACAAAAAAAGATTTAGAAAAGTTATTTAAAAATAAACAAGTATCTAAAAAATCAAAATTTATTACTCCAATATTAAGGGGAGAATTCTTTTATGAAATCTCACCATATTTAAATAGTGCTTTAGATGTATCTGATGGATTAGCCTTTGAACTTGAAAGATTATCTAAAATGAATAATTTAGGATTTGAGTTTTTTAGTAAAATAAAAAAAGATATACTTTGTAGTGGAGAAGAGTATGAACTTTTATTTACATTTAATATCAAGTATAAAAAACAAATCAACAAAATTGCTAAAAAACATAAAATCAAACTAAATATATTTGCAAAAGCTATTAAAGGCAAGTATCAATGTAAATGTAAAGGTCATCATTTTTAAAGCTACTTTACTTAAGCTTTTAGATACAATCTTTTTATAATAAATATAGGAAAGAAAATGGAAAAACAATTTTTTTTAAATCATAGTAAAATAGATGTATATTTCAAGCAAAGTAAAGATGACTTTGTAGTTACAGAAATACCAATGTATGAGTTCTCAGGTGAGGGTGAACATATGATTTTAAAGATAAGAAAAAAAGACTTATCTACATGGGATGCTGTTCAAATTATCAGTGATACTGTTGGTTGTAAATCTAGAGATATTGGATATGCAGGTTTAAAAGATAAAAATGCCCTAACTATTCAACATATTTCTATAAATAAACAATTTAAAGAACAAGTTGAAAAGTTTGAACATCCAAAGATTAAAATACTTGAAATCACTTATCATAATAATAAAATAAGAGTAGGGCATCTAAAAGGGAATAAATTTTTTATTAGACTTAAAAGAGTTGAGCCTAAAGATGTTATGAAATTAGAAAATATTTTAGGACAAATTGCAACACATGGTATGCCTAACTACTTTGGTTTTCAAAGATTTGGAATAAATGGGGACAATTACTTAAAAGGTAAAGCTATTTGTGAGGGGACTTTAAAAGAAAAAAATAGAAAACTAAAACAGATGTATTTAAATGCATATCAAAGTTATTTATTTAATAATTGGTTATCAAAAAGAATAGAAATTTCAAAACTTATATGTGCTTTTGAGCCTAAAGAGATTGCCAATAAACTTCAAATGAGTGTTGAGCAAGTAAAAGAGCTAAAAGAGCAAGAACATCCTTTTAAAGTAATTGAAGGTGATGTTATGAGTCATTACCCATATGGTAAAATATTTTTTGCAGAAGATTTAGAAAGTGAAGCTTCAAAATTTAGTCTAAAAGATAGAGTTCCTACTGGACTACTTGCAGGTAAAAAAGCAAAAATGGCAATAGGTGAAGCTGGAAAAATTGAAGAACTTTTTGATGCTACCACTGTTGTTGATGGTACAAGAAGATTTGCATGGGTTTTCCCTGATGAAATATCATCAAAGTATAATGAAGAGAAAAATCATTTTGAATTAGAGTTTACACTTCAAAAAGGTTGTTATGCAACAGAATTAATAAGAGAACTGGTACATTAATAAATAATTTAATATTTATTTTGTTATCATATTACATAAACTAATAAAGGGATAGAATGACACAAGAAGAATTAGATGCACTAATGAATTCAGAAAACTTGGAAGAAGTTTTAGAAAATAATGAAACAGAAGCTGAGCAAACTAATATGGCAGGACAATTATCATCAGTTACTGTAGATAGTGAAAAGAAAGCCACAGAGATTATGACAATGCTTGACCAAGTTTTAATGGAACTTGATGCTAGTGAAACTTGTATAAAAGAAAAAAGTGAAGAAAAAGCACTTTTAATAGTAGAAGATATTAGAAATATTGTTTTTGAAATAATGTCTACGATGCAATATCAAGATATCCATAGACAAAAAATAGAAAGAGTTATGAACACTATGATTGATATCTCTCAAATGATGGCTACAACATTGAATGGTGTAGCATCAGTAAAAGCTCCAGATGCAAAGCATATTGATTCTGATGATGGTGAATCTGTAAATGAAGATGAATTAGCAGAATTAATAGCTAATATGGCTAATAACTAAAGTTTAATTAGAATACTTATAAATATAACTAAATATAAAGATAAAATAAATTTTTTATATGAAGTTATATTGACAAAATTTTTAACTTTTATTCCAAAATAAACACCTATTAAAGAAGCCAAACCAACAATACTTCCCTCATAGTATAGCATACTCCCTTGATATGATAAAGATATAAGTCCTGCAATAGAAGAAAATACCACAAAAAATAATCCCATAGATGAAGCATCTTTTAAATTATAATACATATATGATGCAAGGATAGGGGTAAGCATAATAGACCCACCAACACCAATACTCATAGCAATACTACCTATTATAAATCCAATGATTAAAAGTAAATAAATATTATGATTTGTTTTTTTAGTTTCTTCTTTACTAGAAGTTGTACTAACTCTATAAATTGCAAGAGCTACAATTATAATAAAAATATATTTTAATTGAGCATTACTTAAAAAAGAAACTATATATCCAGAAAATAATCCACCAATAAATCCACCAAGACCTAAAAATAGTCCATCTTTAAATATTGCTTTGTTTTTTTTGATATTTAAAAAAGTACCAAAAATAGAAGTAAATACCATTTGAAGGATTGATATAGCAATTGCATTTTTCATAGAAAAACCAGCAAATAAAAGCATAGGTATTAAAACCATACCTCCCCCAACTCCAAAAAAACCTGCAATAAATCCTGTAGCTATTCCAAAAGCTAAAAGGCCAGTTATCACTATTTGTTTTCCATAGAATCAATAAAGCTTGCATAATCGTCTTCAAGGACTTTATCTTCAATTGATACATCAATATTATCTTGTTCTTTTAAAGCTTGTTCTACTACGCTTAGTCTTTTCATAAGATATATAATCATCTCTTTAGAAACATCAGGTAAGTCTGCTTGATTTTGAGGGTTCTTTTCATTACACTCTTCATTATTACTTTTTATAATTCTTGCAGGTACTCCAACAGCAGTTGCAGAACATGGTACATCTTTAACTACAACTGAGTTTGCACCAATTTTACAGTTTTCACCAAGCGTAATATCTCCCAGAACTTTAGAACCAGCTCCTATAACACAATTGCTTTTAATAGTAGGGTGTCTTTTACCTTTTGTCAGGTTAACTCCACCGAGAGTTACTCCTTGGTAAATAAGTACATCATCTTGTATTATTGTTGTTTCTCCAATAACTACACCAAAAGCATGATCAATAAATACTCTTCTACCAATAGTTGCACATGGGTGAATATCTACATTTGTAAGGAATTGGCTAATCCCACTTAAAATTCTAGAAAATCTTTTCCAACCTTTTGTATAAAGTCTATTTGAGATTCTATAATTTACAATTGCCCAAACACCAGGGTAGTTAAATATTAATTCAAAGTTAGAATGTAAAGCCGGGTCATTTGCACGTGGTAGCGAAAAATCTTCTTTTATAAGTTGTAATAGTGTCATATCTTCTTTCTTATTGTTTTATTTCTGTTGTTTTTAAATATCCATTATCATTTAAATAGTTATTTAAAATTGTTTTTAAATTTTCATTTGTTATTTTTGCAAATAATTTATCTTTTATATCTTCAATATTATAATCTAAATCTTCAAAAATATCTAATGTTTTTTGAGATTTTATTAAAGAGTTTAATTTATAATTATCATTTAAAAAGTCAATATTTACTTCAGTAGGTGAAGTAAATAAATTGTGTTTCATACCTAAAATATCTTGGTAAGCACCAACTAAAAAGAAGCCTAAAAAGTACTCCTCTTTTTCTAAATTTACATCATGTAAATACAAAGGTTCTTTTGGATTAAAAGGTATCTCACCATCACTATCACAAGTAATATCCCATAGTGTTGAACTTCTAGTTGGAATAGTGTTAAGCTTGGTTAATGGCATTACGGGAAAGTTTTGTTCGATTCCCCAAAAATCTGGTAAAGATTGGAATATTGAAAAGTTCAAAAGATATTTTTCTTGAATTTTTTGCTCTATGTTTTTAAGTTCTGTATAATCCTTAAACTCCAGTAACTGTATAGCTTTTTTAATGATAAGATGTGTTAAGACCTCTGCATTGCTTCTATCTTGTAAATCTACATACCCTAAATCAAAAAGTGTTAAAATAGATTCAAGGTGATCTAAACTATCATGCATATACTCTCTTGCTGTTTTTACACTCATTTCATTGTATAATGCATATAGCTCTTTAATGATTTCGGGATTCTCTTCTTTTGGTCTTAAACTATTTTCATCATAATCACTTGAAAAAAGTTCTAAAACAGGAGTGATTAAAAGTGAAGATGGAGCTGCTATAAACCTTCCTGATTCAGTATAAATATCTGGCTCTTCAACACCTTTTTTTCGTGCAATATCTTTAAGTGTAAAGACAACATCGCTACAAAATTCTGCAAGTGAATATTGCTTTTTACTTTGAAATTGTGAATACTCAATTGCAAGTCCACCACCAATATTTATTGCTTTTAGATTTGATGCCCCTAGCTGTTTAAGTTCGGCATAAATATGTCCAGCTTCTTTTAGGGCTTTTTTTAGTGGAGAGATATTTGACATAGATGAACCTATATGAAAGTGAATCATAGTCAGTGTTTCAATCATATTATTCTTTTTAATCATATCAAATGCATCAAGTATCTCTGTAGCACTTAATCCAAACTTAGAATGTATTCCTCCACTTTTTGCCCAGATACCATCTCCTGAAGAGTGTAACCTTACTCTAAGACCAATATTTGGACAAGGAAGGTTTAGTTCACTATATACTTCAAAGATAGTTTTTAGCTCATTTATACCTTCAATAGTTAATGTTATATTATGACCTTGATGTTTTGCTATAAAACCTAGAGTTATTATCTCTTTATCTTTAAATCCATTTACAGTAATAGGTGCATTTTTATTGTTAAATGCCATTGCAAGTATTAGTTCTGCTTTACTTCCAGCTTCAAGTCCATATTTTAAATCTTTACTTTTTTCTAGTAAAGGAAGTAAAAAGTTTGGCATTTGATTTACTTTTAGCGGGAATAGGGCTTTAAAGCTTGCGTTGTAATCGTATTCTTTAATCGTATCATTAAAAGTTGTATATAGTTTTGATATTTGCTTTTGTGTGATATGTGGAAATCTTAACAGTAAAGGACCTTTGTTTCCTTGCTCTCTTAAATCTTTTACTATATCTACAATTGCAGGATATGGGCTAGTATTTAACTTTACAACACCATCTTGTATTATAAAATTATCATCTCCCCATATATCTAATCCATAGTTATTCAAAATCTATCTTCCTTCTAAAATTCTTCTAATAATATTGTTTGTTCTTCTTTTGTTTCAAGGTTTTTAACCCAAATTGTTTTCTCTTTTAGTTCGTTGTCACCTATAAGTGCAACTGTTGTAGCTCCTAGCTTTTGAGCGTTGTTAAGGTGTTTTCCAAAACCTCTTACTTTATAGTCTGTAATTACTTTTAGCTCTTTTCTTTTTTGTGATACTTTTGTAAATACTGTATCTATAGCATCATCACTCATTGAACCTATATATAAAACTTCTTCTTTTGTTTCATTTACAACGATAAGTTCAAGTAATCTCTCGATTCCTATTGCAAATCCAATAGCAGAAGTTTCTCTACCACCTAAAAATTCTACAAGTCTATCATATCTACCACCACCTGCAATTGCACTTTGAGCACCAATATTTGTACTAACAAATTCAAATGCAGTCTTAGTATAATAATCCAAGCCTCTTACTAAGTTTGAATCAACTTCATAAGATATATTGTTTTTATCTAAAATCTCTTTTAGCTTAGAAAAGTCTGTATCACAAACTTCACAAAGACTATTTGTGATTTTTGGAGCATTTACTAGCTCTTTTTGACAAGCTTCATTTTTACAGTCAAGTACTCTAATTGGGTTAGTTGTAACTCTTCTATCACAATCACTACATAAAGTTAAATCTTCAAGATCTTTTACAAGATTTTCTTTATAGCTTGGCATACATTCTTTACACCCTAAAGAGTTTAGTTGTAAGTTGTATTCGATTTTAAAGAAAGATAAGATTTCAGATATCATTAAAATAATATTTGCATCTTCGTATACAATTGATTCTCCAAATGATTCACAACCAAACTGGTGAAATTCTCTAAGTCTTCCTTTTTGAGGTCGCTCATATCTGAACATTGGCCCGTGGTAAAAATACTTTCTAAGTCCTCCAGCTCGATCAAGTTTGTTTTGTACAAACATTCTAACAACTCCAGCAGTTCCCTCCGGTCTTAAACATACATCGTTTTCACCCTTATCAATAAACTGATACATCTCTTTTCCAACAATATCACTAGACTCACCAACACTTCTTTTAAATAGTGCAGTTTCTTCTAAAATTGGAGTTTCTAAATAAGAAAATCCATATCGCAAGGCTATATCTGAAGCATTTTTGATAAAGTAAGTAAATAAATCACTATTTTCATCAAGAATATCTTTCATCCCTCGTAAGCTTTGTATATTTGCCATTTGTCATCCTTAAACAATATTTTATTGTTATATTTATTATAAATGAGAGGGTAGCATAATCTTAGTTTAGATTTGCTTTTGCAATATATTTATATAAACTTCGCTATCATTACATATAAACAAAAAAGGAGTAAAATATGAAATTAACATTCACTACACATACTACAATTATGCTCCTTAACTCTTGGCTTTAGCCTACTATACTTCTTAACGGTAATTACACCAATTTTTCAAATTTTAATAGTAATTTAAATATTACAAAACTATACATTTAAAAAAATGTATTTAAAATATCAAGGATATGATATGGGATTTACAATCCAAAGTTTTATACTAGCTAATAGTATTATAATAATAAGTTCAATTTTACAAATGGCTACAGGAGTTAGTGTAGGGATGATAATAGTTCCTTTTTTAGCAATGATAAGTTATACTCTTATACCTGTACCAATAGTTTTTGCATCGTTAGTTTTAACTTCTATGATGGCATATAAAGGAAAAGAGCATATAGATACAAATAACCTACCACAAATAGGAGTAGGGATGTTGCTTGGAATATTTGTATCTATAGTAATATTAATAAATATTCAATTTGATTATTTAGGGGTATTATATGGAGTGATTATTTTAATATCAGTTCTTATAAGTATTAAAGTAAAAAGTTTTAAATTAAGCTCAACTATAAATTATACAGGTGGCTTTATAAGTGGAGTTATGGGTGCAACCGCATTAAGTGGTGGACATATCTTAGCATTACTTTTTCAAAATCATAAATTAGAATCTATAAAAGCAACATTGTCTTTTATGTATACATTGTTTTCTATAGCTTTATTGAGTGTATTTTATGTAAATGATAAGTTTATAGTAAATGACGCTATTCTTGGTATTTATATGATGCCAGGATTTTTAATAGGATATCTAATCTCACCATATTTTGTAAAATATTTCAATAAAGAATATACAAAAACTGCTGTGCTTATTATGGCAAGTATTGGAGCTATTTTACTTATATTAAAAAGTATAATTTAAAAAAGTAGAAAATAAACTTTCTACTTTTTAGTTTTAGATTTTTGGAGTGATATTTTTAATATCTTCTTGTTTTTTATTATCTAGAGGTAAATAAATAATTTTATTTCCAATATTTGAAAAATCAATTAAATTTAAATCAACCATTCTTAGTCTTCTATTGTGTTGAGTATGATAATAAAGTTTTTTATTATTTGAATCCCATGCAGTTGTCCATAGTGTTGCACTTCTAAGTGCATTTTTAGATGATTGTGCAAGACTTGAACCTTCAGCAGTTCCTAATCCAAGATTGAAATTATCTAAGATTCTAAATAACTCATATACGGTTTCATCTGAAGATAAAGTTGTTCTTGCAGTTTGTGAATATGCAACAGCCCTTATAAATCTAGAAGGTGGAGTCATATCTCCTGGCAAACCAATCATTCCACTTCCTGCACCTAATGGCTTGAAGTTAAGATCTTGAATTTTTCTTGTTGGAATTGCAGTTTGTGAAATATTTACATAGTTTCTTAAGTTTGTCATATGCCAATCATAGTTTGGTGCATTTGTAATAACACCTAAAGGATTATCATAAAATTTAATTTTTCCCTTTGAAAATTCTATAACAATAGATTTTCCAGTTTTATCTGTAACCATATAATGTGCTTGAGGAGCAAGACCTAAAGATTTTTCAATTACAGGTACAACATCTACTTGACTCATACCTTTTTTAACTTCAGATATTGTTGAATATTGTGTTAAAATATATGCAACTATATCACTTGCAGTAATTGAATTATTTGATTTTGCTCTAGTATATTTTGAGTATTCTGCAAATCCAGGATGGTAAAATAATCCAACTGTAAGACCTTTTTCGTTCATTCCATCTGCAAGAGCCATTTTATGTAACATATCAAGTGCAACAACACCATATTTTGATTTCCATTTTTTACCATTTAATCCATCTGGAGTAAGACCTGTAAAGCTATATCCTTTTGGAATAATTGCTACTCTTGAATGTAAATCAAATGCTCCCCATTCCATTGTTCTTCCAAATACAACACTATCATCTTTAGCTACCAATCTTATACCTGTACAAGCATTTACTGTTGATTGACTAAAAAAAACCATAAATGCCATCAATGATAACAATTGTGTAAATTTTGTTGTTATACTAAAATTACTTTTATCTTTTCTCATATATTTATCCTTTTATAAATTTTCTAACTTATTGTTAGTTTTATATAGTATTAAATAAAAACTTAAAGAATTTTCAAAATCAATTATGTCATTTAAATGTAATGTAAATAGCTATAAAATAGTGCTTTTTGTTGCTTTTTTGTAATAGAATACTATAATTTATTAATTTTAAAGTGGCATAACTATTATATAAAATAATATGTTGAGGAGGAATAAGTTTGATGAATAGATATTAATAAAGGTGAGTACACCTTTATTTTATTTTTCTAATTGTTTCTTTACAAGTTCATTTACAACTTTAGGATTTGCTTTTCCTGCTGTTGCTTTTAGAACTTGTCCTACAAAAAATCCAAATAGTTTATTGTTTCCATCTTTGTATTTTGTTACATTGTCTGGATTTTTTGCTATTACTTCATCTATAATTGGTAATATAAGAGCTGGATTGCTTATTTGTACTAATCCTTTATCTTCTACTATTTTAGATGGATTTTCTCCTGTCTCATTCATATCTTCAAATACTTGCTTTGCAATTTTTCCTGATATGATCTCTTCATCAATCATTTTTACAAGTTGTGCTATTTGAACTGCTGTAAATTTAAGTTCATTTATATCTTTTGTTTTTAGTTCTTTTGCAACTTCATTTGAAACTATATTTGCAATTGAAACTGGGCTATTAAATTCATCTATTGCATTTGCATAAAAACTAGAAAGCTTAGTATCACGAGCTAATATATTTGCTATTTCATTATTTAGTTTATATTCTTTTGTGTACTTGTCAAATAAAGCTTGTTCTTCCTTATTCATAGCAACTACATCGCCTTTTACTTGTACTTTGTTTTCTTTTTTT
>Ga0256826_1001740_pt1 | contig 13511 bp, 11 predicted proteins | sample CV79metaG_FD_185975 | JGI IMG/M metagenome (GOLD analysis project Ga0256826, IMG submission 185975) | Hydrothermal vent microbial communities from East Pacific Rise, Pacific Ocean - CV79 | ecosystem: Environmental > Aquatic > Marine > Hydrothermal vents | place: Pacific Ocean: East Pacific Rise...
GACCTAGATGGTTCTTATGTTGCACAGCTTATTGTAAATGATGGGACTGTTAATAGTGTTCCTGCTACTGTAACTATTACAGCAACAACAGCAAACTCAGCACCAACTATTACTTCTAATGACAATGTCAGTGTTTATGAAAATCAATTGAATGCAATAACTATAACGGCACTAGATATTGATGGGGATAGTTTATACTACACCTTGGCTGAAATTGATTTTAATGAATTTAATATTAATAATACTACTGGTGTGGTTACATTTAAAAGTACTCCAGATTTTGAAACAAAAAAATTATATAAATTTACTGCTACGGTTACAGATAGTCATTATTCGGTTAGTTATGAAGTAACACTTTATATAATCAATTTACTTGAAGACAACGAATATATAGTTCATGACAACATAAGTTATGGGAGTGTAGTTTCCCCATACACAAGTAGGCGATGGATAGACAGAAATGTTGGAGCAATACAAATTTGTACAGATTTATATGACACTAATTGCTACGGTGATTATTATCAATGGGGACGGGAAACCGACGGCCATGAAAAGTTAGATAGTAATACTACATATACAAAAATTGATAATGTAGACAATAATAGTAGTTTATTTGTTCAAAGCTCAGGTGACTGGCTTACAGATGGTCTCGATGATGATGGAGTTTTAAGAAGTTTTAATTGGAGTAAAATTGATGGTACATCAATATGTCCTATTGGATTTAGAATTCCAACAATAGATGAAATGGTAGCAGAAACGAGAAGTAGTAATCAAATACAAAATAAAATAGATGCCTATAATCATTTTCTAAAATTTCCTTCGGCAGGCTATAAATATTCACCACAAGCACAACTATATAATGATTACCCAAGCTTGCTTACAAACTCTATTAGTAAAGATGTTTTTGAAGGAATTAGTGTCCAAATTATGGTTCTTGATGAAAGTCGCTTAGGTGATAGCCTACAAAGCCACTCTTTTGTTGCTAATGGTTTTTCAGTTCGTTGTATTGAGAACAACATACCCATAAATAGTACCCCTCCATATTTTACATCACCTTCTGGTGCGATAGTTAAAGAAAATCAAACATATGTTATGCAGGTAACATCAGAAGATCCTAATAATGGATTTGTGTTATATAGTATATTAGGTGAAGATAGTAATTTTTTTAATATAAATTTTGCTACAGGAGTTATTAACTTTAAACAGCTTGCGGACTATGAAACTAAAACAACTTATAATATAATAGTAAATGTAAAAAGTATCTTTGGAAATTCTAATATGGATGTTCAAATTATTCTCACCGATTTGTATGAAGAAGAAGACTTTGTTAATCATAATGGAGTGTCATATGGTATCACAACTTCTCCTATTACAAATAGAGTATGGCTAACTGAAAATTTACCAGGATGGTATCAATGGGGACGAGAAACAGATGGCCACGAGAAACAAGATAGTAATACTACAGATCTAAAAGTTACTAACTTAGATAATAATAATTCTAATTTTGTTCTAGCAAGTAATAGTAATGTAAGTTGGCTTGCAGATGGTCTCGATGATGATGGAGTTTTAAGAAGTTTCAATTGGAGTAAAATAGATGGTAGTTCCGTATGTCCAGTTGGATTTAGAGTCCCAACGATAGCTGAATTAGTTGCAGAAACAAAAGATATAGATAGAAAGCATCCAATGAACAATTTTTTACAATTACGTACTTATTTTAAATACCCTAAAACTGGTTCCTTATCTTACGATGGTAATATATACTTATGGAGTAGTAAAAAAAGAACAGCAATCTTAATTAGTGGGACTTATGAAGCGAGGGAAACATATGAAAACACGGGACTTGCTATTAGATGTATTCAAGATTAAAATTAATAAAAATTTATTCTAGATAGCAGCCACTATTGGTAATCTAGATTAGTTAGTTCTGAAAGTTCATGATATCACAAGTATTTATGAATTTATCTTTTTTATAACTATTTTCATATCATGATATTTAAAAATAGTAGGTTTAATTAATTTTAAGTACTTACCAATATTTAAATCGACTACTTTATCAGAGCTAACATAAAGTGTTTTTCTTATTGTGTAGTCACTTTTGTTTAAGCTTAAAACATGTTTGATATTAGCAGTGCTTCTAAATTCACCTTGGTACTTTTGTATTTCTAATGCCTTATGGGAAACTCGATGTAGATTAAAATTGCTTAATTTAAGGTAAATCTTTTTTATATCTTCAAGGAGTATTGGTTTTCTAGTCCAGTTCTTACATTGGATAAGGTGGATACTTTTTGTATTAGTACATATACTTATGAGATCTACACCATCATCCTCATAACCTCGAATAAAACCATTATAAATAACTAGTTCACCTTTTCTTTCAAATTGAGTGCCAATATACTTTTCATAAAGGTCACCTTTATGTTTTAAATAGTCTTTTTCTTTATTTTTCTCTTGTTCTTTTAATCTTTGTTTTTTTTTAGCTTCCACTCTAGCAATACGAACTTTTTCTTCAGCATCCTTGAAAATTTTATCAGTATCAATTTCATTAGATACCTCCTGCGTCACTTCTTTATATTTATGAGGAGTAAACTTAACAGTTGTATCTTCATCTTTTTCAGCACTTGTTTTTGCTAAAAATAGAACATACAAGAAAGCAACTATACCAGTTAGTGGTAGCCCTGCTATAAGACAGTAGACTTTAAAACATCCGAATACAAATGCTTGATTTAAAAAGAGTAAAATAGCCCATGCTGTAAGAAACTCTTTCATATATTTAATTATCAAAACTCATCATTCCAGTAGTTGTCATTTTTAATAGGTTCTATACTTTTTGTATCTATATTTTTAAGTCGTTCATATTCTGCTTCAAGCTCTGTTTGCAAGTTTCTAAAGTACTCTTGTATATCTTCATACTCTTCTAAGATTTGTATAACTTCATCATCTTTTATAGTTTCTACTTCCACTTCACAAGCACTTAACATATCTCGTATATCTATAATTTTTTCTCGTAAAAGATCTTTATCATCTATCGCATCACTTGCCACTGTAAAACTTTTACCACTCTCTAAAGAAAATAGTATCTCTTTCACTTTGTCTAAATCGCGTTTAGCATAGGCTTCATTAAGTGTCTGCATTATTTCATGTGCTTGTTCTTTTAACTCATCTGCAACTATGTCCGGATGACAAAGTTTACTTGCTTTTCTAAAGAGTTTTTTGAGTTCTTTCTTCTCTTCAGCACTAAGTTCTAGTCTCTCTTCACTTTTTACTTCTTCATACTCTTTACTAAACTCTTCAGAGTCTCGTTTAACTTCTTCATACTCTTGAGTGACTTCATCTTCTTCATACTCTTGTTTAGCTTGCTTAGTCTCTCTTCTTTTTTCATTTAGTTCTTGCTCTTTTTCATCAAGTTCATTTTTGAGTTCTTGCAGCTCTTCATAGAGTTCATCATAAGCATCATCAAACTCATCGAGTTCTTCAAGCTCTCGCTCTTTCACATCTTTTTGAGATTTAAGATTGTGGTACTCTTCCTTAATGATATTATATGTCTCTTTAATAGCATCTAAAGCATCTTTTCTTGCCTTAGTAGCCATTTCTAAAAGTTCTTCTTTGAGATTGAGGATCTTTTGAATAGTTTCTCCAAGTTCTGTATGGTACTGAACATTAAACTCGTTAATATCATTAAGATATTCATCCCGTTCTACAGTCAGATCTTGCAGTAGTCTTTCTAAAGCTTTAAGCTCTAAACGTAAGCCTTGAAGTTCTTTATCCTCATAGACGACAACTCCACTATACCTTTGAATGTATTTTTCTATTTCTAATACAACACTCCCATAGTCTTTATCTGTAATTTTATTTAAGATTGTTTCTAGATCTTCATCCATTTGTATAGAGTTCAACTTAATTACTTGAAGTTCTATAATTTCTTCATCTTCTAGTGTTATCGCTGTTTTAATTAGTTCTAAGCGTTTTAATATTTTTTGCATTTTTACTCATTATTTAAAATTTTTGTTTCTCTATTTCTCAACTGTCTGAGTACTTCATAAGTTTGTATTTATTGATGTTACATAGCCCTAATTCCCATTCTACTACATCAATAAAAAATGAAAAATCCTTTTCTTCTATTATATTTTCAAGTTTTAAACTTAATAACTTAGACATTAAATTAAAGCATAGATTTTTTGTACTATTACTATTTAATTTTTTCAAGCTTTCTTTTAGCTTCTCAATATTATTATTCATAGTTCTCCTTTATTTTAGATATAAACTAATTTTTTGGATAAATATTGTAGCTTCATCTTCTGTAACAACTATTGGTATACTATTATTTATTGTAATTTGCTTTATAACTTCTTCACTAGGGTGATGCTTATTGTGTTTAATTGGTGCAGATATAATGGATATAAGATTATTTTCAAAGTTTAATTTCGTATTATAATTATGAACTGAACCATGATGCGGTATTTGAATAATACTAACATTTTTAAAATACTTACGATATACTTTTTCGAACTCTCCCCATTTACTTTTATCAGCAGCTTTATAGTCACCAAGGTATAGACAACCAATCTTTTCATGTCTCATATAATATTTAGTTGTTTTAAACCCTCTTGAATAATGCCCTATACTCTTTTGTATGCTATTTGTATCAACACAAGAATATAAAGTTAGGGAGTTTGTATTTAAGTTCCCTTTGACATGACTATAGGCTTCTTTGATTTTATCTTTATTAGCTAAATAATATATTTTAAACTGATCAATATCTATGGGAATCTTTCTCTCTTGAAACTCAGAGACAATCTGTAGATTTCTATTTTTATAATCATAATTAAATGGTACATACACCCATTGAAATGTTTTATCCTTAGACTTATAAATAATTTTATCACCACTATTAATTTTTCCAGGTTTAAGCTCTTGTATTTCAATATCTACATTCTCAACATTATCATTATTTCTAACATACACAAAATCTATATTCACTGATTTGGCAATAGCATTTATCGCTTTTTCAGGAGACTCACATAAGTTTTGAATGAAACTACTGGAATTATTTTCGATATTAAAGAAATATAGATTGATTTTTTCAATTGGATCGAGGAGTGGTAAGAGTATTTTTTCAACATTATATGACTTTAGTATATGCTCTAGACCATTCACGTGATCATCGTGAAAGTGAGATATTACAAGCAAGTCAATTGTTCTGTTCTTTAAACTTACATCAATCAAACTTGGAAATAATGTTTTTCCTTTCTTCGCACCACAGTCATACAACATTAAAAAACCATCACTTTCAAAATATTCTGTATAAAAAGCACCATGTCCCACAGGGTGAAAAGTTCTTATTACTTTATGTATATGCTTCTTCATTTATAACTTCTTATTAGTTGTTATATTAACTTCGAAGTTATATTTTATTACTTTAAATTCATTCATTACGGAATCCTATATCCATCTAGAATACACCCATTTAGTTTTAATTGAGCTATTATTTCTTTGTTTTTTTCCCTACTTGCAATATCCGTATTAAGTATACATATTTTTTTTAATTTTTTTAATTTTAAAATTTCCTTTGGTAAACTGTCAATTGATGTATTGAAAAGATTAAGTTCTTCTAGTTCAGTAAGGTATTTTATCTCAATTGGTAATACTTTAATATCACAAGAAAATAAAGTTAATTTTTTTAATTTACTGAGTTTTCCTAGCCCTGAGGATAATATCGTGAATTTCACCCTTCTTAATGCTAGCTCCTCTAAGTTTTTCAATTCCCAAAGTTCTTTAGGTAGTTGAGTTATTGCACCTGAGATTTCTAGTGTCTTTAGTGTTCTTAAGTTGGCTATATTACTTGAAATTGATGTCATACTGCCTAAAATGAGACATTTCAAACTACTTAAATATTCTAATTCTTTCGGTACATAACCTAAATCTACTATTGAGATACAGTCTAATGATAACAAATCATCTTTATTGTCTGAAATCGGACCAATAGAATGTCCTTGATTGGCTAATTCTACAAGTCGTTCTATCCAACTATCTTGTTTTTTGCCAAGGTCTGAATCTAACCAATGAGAATTTGTAGTTTCCTTAGGTAAATAATTAAAATCTATATCCTCATTAAATCCTTCTGTTTGATTAATATTATCTTGATCGATATAAATAACACACCCTTCAGCCCTTAAATCATCAAGCCATTTTACTTGCTGTACTGAATAAGACAGAGGGTTTCCTCTAAGATTTAATTTCTTTAGATTTTTAAAGTTGATAATTTCTTCAGGAAGCTCTCTTAAATTATTATCCCATAAAATCAGAGTAGTAATATTTTCTAAATGACATAATTGTTGAGGAAATTCACCTAGATTTATATTGTAAAAATTAAGTTCAGTTAGAGACAATAAATTATTTAAAGTTCTTGGGATTTTTTGCATTGTGATTTGGTGAATATCGGCCCACCTCCAAATATCTTCTATCCAATCTTCAACTTCATCTAGCATCACAATACATTCATTTTCTTTTAATTCTTCAATCCATTGTTTTTGCTTTAATGTTAGTTCTAGAGGATTTCCCAAGAGATTAAGAGTTCTCAAGTGTACAAGATTTTGAATTTCTTCTGGTAATAAAATTATTTGATTACTAGATACATCAAGATCTGTTAAATCATTAAGATATCCAATCTCTTTTGGCAGTTCTTTTAAGTTATTTCCACTTAGAGTAAGCTTTTTTAAATTTATAAGATTTACTACTTCTTTTGGTATTTTTGAAAAATAGAAACTATCTAACTCTAATATTGTTAAGTTCACTTGTTTTTCAAGAATATATTTTAATAGTAAATTATTGTGATGAATCATCTCATCTTGAATTTCATCTATTAAAAACCAACTATAGAGTGAAAGTACTCTCAAGTTTAGTAAATGAGCAAGTGTGATTGGAAACTTAATTGTTTCAAAATTATCAAAACTCAATACATCTAAGTTTAATGAACTCAAAGCGAGCATTTTGCTTTTAGTTTTTGGTAATGTTATATTATTTTTATCACTTGTTTTTGCAATATGCTCTTCTATCCATTGCCAAAGTTCTATTATCCATAGTTCTTCAAAGGAAGGAGTTAAAATTTTACTTGTAATACTTAACAAAGATTTTGTTTTTTTTAGTACTAAATTTTTGTTTGCTTTAGAGACTAAATTTTTATTCATTGAGTATTTATCAAGCATATTGTTTTCATTGTCCTTTTTATAAACTAATTATACAGAATACAACTTCATTTGTTATAAACAACAATACTAATAAAGCATTTATAGTATAATGCAGTATCCATCAATAACTTCTATTAAGGCATCCCATAAAAACAATATTCTTCTTTATACTATTTTCAGTACTCCTATTTGCCGAAGTCTCTACTACAACACTATGGCTTATGAATGAACAAGCATCACTATTTGATATAGGTATGTTAAAAACTCGTATAACCAATAAAGAGATTTGGACTCCTAAGCTTTTAAAAAAAATTGACCCTATGCAGCTAACCCTAAATAAAAATATAACTGATGGAATAGTTGTATATCACCTTTCAGATGACACTATTACTATTGGTGCTCACCTACTTGGGAATCCTTCTAAAAAATTATGTCAAGATACTTTAATAAAGTATAAAGAGATAATAATTGATAAAAAATTAAGTGCACCTTATAAATATACTATACTTACTAAGCCCTTCATACATGATGGTTATCGTATCTCGAGTCAACCAAATAATATAAACGAAGAACTTAGTAAAAGATTCATTTTTTTTGTAAGTATTGCAAAATCATTTAGATTTAATAGTGCTAGAGTTACATGTTCTACAACTATCGACTCTGAAAAGATTACTTATAGAGAGATGGATGGATACATATATAATCAAAATACATTTAAATATTATAAACACTACGATACCAAACAGCTAAATAATAAGAAAAGAATAGAATTGCTAAAAGGACTTACAAATGGAATTCACTGAGTCAAAACTTAGTTCATATATTGACTATGATGTATTAAAGGGTATATATGATGAGATACCGGATAGCTGTTACAATAGACTTGTACTAACAGATATTGAACTTTACGAAAACATAGAAGAGATTTTGGAACTGCCAAACATTACTGCAGTAAAGATATCATTGAGTGATGCAGTCTATCAAGAGAGTATCATCTATCAACTAAGCACAATAAGTACAATAATTAAACTGGAGATAACTTCTATAGATTGTGAAGCAAATACAAAGTTGCCGCAGTCACTTTACAACTTCATAAACCTTAAAGTCTTGTATATCAATAATATTAACATACAAGCTCTTTCTGAGTCTCTAAGTAATCTTTTACATCTTGAAGAACTATGGGTATACAACACTAAGTTAGAGTATCTTCCCAAGAGTATATCAAAGCTTACAAAACTCGTTCATTTAGGAGTAGAATCTAACAATATAAGAGAACTTCCAGATTCTCTGTCTGAGCTAACTAAACTACAAACACTAGATGTTTTTTGTAATAGTTTGAAATTTCTGCCTATATCGCTAAGTAATCTTACAAAATTGGAAAGGCTTGATGTTCTATATAATGAAGACCTAATAGAAATACCAAAGGCTCTTCTTCTTTCTGAAAATCTTAAAAAATTTCAGTATTAAGAATAACAGTAATCTTCATCTACAACTACCTACTGTATCGTTCTAGATGCTGTTTAAATTTATGACTTGCAACTCTATTATCTCTTCATCTTCAATAGCAATTACTATTTTAATTAGTTCTAATCTTTTTAGTATTTTTGCATTTATGGTTTCCTTCTTAGCTAGCATTGACTTTATGATATCTTCTATGTGTATGTATGAAAACAAAGGATAATTTTTTACATAGTTTAGATCATTTATGTTTTCAAAAAAAATTTTATCAGAATCCATGTCAAATTCAAATTCAAATTCAAATTCAAATACTAATCCTGTATGATTATTAGCATAATGTGACTACATCAAAATATTTTTTTCATTTTTAGATAAAGACAAAATTCCAATATTTCCTACAAATATAGCATATTCTTTTGTTAATAAATGATTGAAATCATAACTTGATAAGCTCTGTAATTCAGATGCTGTCTCTTGAGATATCTTATCATCTTTTTTCCGATTTAGTACATATTGATTAATATCTGCATTAGTATAGGCCTCTTTAAATGACAACTTACAATCATAAGGATCATTAAATGAATCAGGATGAGCAAAATAAAGAGCTGAATGTTAAATTATCTTTCTCATATTGTTATCTTGAAAACTTCTGTATTTATACACTTTACTCATGTCTGTCCTATTTATAAATATTAAATTAGTAATCTCACAGTTAGCTCACTATAAAACCTATATACCTTCAAAAATTACTAAAAGAAGTCATTTTTTTTCTAAAATGGGATATCTCTTTGGGTGTAAGTTTTCTCATAGTGAGTGCTTCTTCACTCACTCTCAGATACTTTTCTATCTCTACATCATTTGCATGAAAGTATCCATTTTTATCAATGACGATTAAACTATAAATAGTGTATATGCATTTTTCACTCTTTCTATCCCATATTTTCAGAGTATTATCATCACTCCCAGAAACAATATATTTTCCATTTGTACTAATAGCAACTGATTGAATCGAACCTGTGTGCCCTTCTAAAGTCGATATACATTCTTTATTTTTACTATTCCAAATTTTTAAAGTATTATCCCAACTGCCTGAGACAATATATTTTCCATCTGTGCTAATTGTCACTGATTCAACAGAACTTTTATGTCCTGTTAAAGTTGCTACACATTCCTCACTCTCTCTATCCCAAACTTTTAAATTGCTATCACTACTTCCAGAGACGATAAATCTTCCATCTGCGCTAATTATTACTGATTTAACAGAATTTCTATGTCCTTCTAAAGTTACTACACATTCTCCACTATTCCTATTCCAGACTTTTATGCTCTTATCATTACTACCCGAAACTATATAACTTCCATCTAAACTAATCGCAACTGATTGAATCGAACCTGTGTGCCCTTCTAAAGTCGATATACATTCTTTATTTTTACTATTCCAAATTTTTAAAGTATTATCCCAACTGCCTGAGACAATATATTTTCCATCTGTGCTAATTGTCACTGATTCAACAGAACTTTTATGTCCTGTTAAAGTTGCTACACATTCCTCACTCTCTCTATCCCAAACTTTTAAATTGCTATCACTACTTCCAGAGACGATAAATCTTCCATCTGTACTAATAGTAACTGATCGAATCGAACCTGTATGCCCTTCTAAAGTCGATATACATTCCTCATTTTTTCTATCAAAAATTTTTAAAGTATTATCACTACTTCCCGAAATTACATATCTTCCATCTGTACTAATTGTCACTGATTCAACAGAGCTGTTCCCTTCTAAAGTTGCTACACATTGTCCACTTTTACTATTCCATATTTTTAGGGCGTTAGCATTACTCCCAGAAACTATATATCTTCCACTTGGACTAATTGTCACCGTTTTAACTATGCCGGTATGACCCTTTAGTGTCGCTACACATTCTCTACTCTTACTATTCCATATTTTTAGAGTCTTATCATTACTTCCAGAAACTATATAACTTCCATCTGGACTAATTGCCACTGAACGAACTAAGCTAGTATGTCCTTTTAAAGTGGATATGCACTCTCCATTTTTACTATTCCAAATTTTTAAAGTATTATCCCAACTGCCTGAGACAATATATTTTCCATCTGTACTTATTGCGACTGATTCAATCCAATTTTCATGTCCTTCTAAAGTCGATATACATTCCTCATTTTTTCTATCCCAAATCTTTAAAGTATTATCCCTACTCCCAGAGATGATATATTTTCCATCTGTACTTATTGCGACTGATTCAATCCAATTTTCATGTCCTTCTAAAGTCGATATACATTTTCCACTTTTAAAATCAAAAATCTTTATTTTATCTCTACTTCCAGCGATAATATAGTTTCCATCTGGACTAAGTACTATTGATTTAATCCACATACCGTTCTCTGCTAAAATATTTACACATTTCCCACTTTTAAAATCAAATATCTTTATTTTGTCTCTACTTCCAGCGATAATATAGTCTCCATCTGGACTAATTACTATTGATTCAATCCAATTTTCAGATCCTTCCAAAGTCGCTATACATTTTCCATTCTTACTATCCCAAATTTTTAGAGTTTTATCCCAACTTCCAGATACTATATAATTTTCATCTGGACTGATTGCTACTGAACTAACCAAGTGTGTATGTCCACCAGTAAAAAATGGCACAAATTTAAAGTTCTCTACTGATACACCAATATCATTTTTTGCAAGGATATTTTTTGTTATATCGAATAGTGTTTTTGACTTTTTTAATGTAACTATGCCATTTATGTTTATTATGTTTTTATTCATATAGTAGTTTTATCTCCTTATCTCGTAATACTAAAAGGTTTTCAGTTTCTATTTCATCTGTATTTAAACTTACTAGTGCATCCATTAAATCCAATCTTACTTCCATACTATTTTTCTCATTCACAGACTATAGCACTTTTCTTAAAATTTTCAAATATTCACTCATTGTTTTCACCTTTTATGCAAACTTATTATTTTTAGATTCTTTAATTCGAAGGGAAGGATACTCAATCCTCAAAAAAACCACTAACAAAATCAGCAACATCATCTTTTGCAGTAGATGGAGCAAGTTGAGAATATATCTCTGTTGTACGTATAGATGCATGATCTAAAACTTGGGCAATATGAGCTATTGAAGTTCCATTCATGGCTAAATGAGAAGCAACAGTATTACGGAATTCTTTAATGGTTAAGTAATTCAAGTATGATTTATGACAATTAACAGTGTAATCTAAAACTTCTTTCATTTTAGGTGGATATACTGTGATTGCAACTCCTGAAGAGCCTTCAAATAAAAAGCTACTAGCATTTCTAGTGTTTATTACTCTGATAAGTTCAGCTTTAATTTCAGGACTTGCTATTGAACTTGTAAAATGATGTTCTACTTTAAAGTTTCTTAGTTGTATATGATCGTTTGCTAAGTCAATATCTTCAATTTTAATATTCAAAATTGTATCTCGTCTAGCAGCAGTTGATAATGCGAGTAAAGATATTAAATAAAGATAATTATGTACTTGAGGATTTTCACTTGTAACCTTTTTGATTTCTGCTAAATAGTTTTTTATTTCATCTGTAGTCAAATATCGAGACTTGACATTATTTACACTTATATAGTTTTTATTACCTTTTAGTAGGTTAAATTGATTTACAATATTCAACTTTTTATGATAATTGGCATATGTGATAATTGTACTTGCCATTAAAAGTAATTCTTTGATAGATTTTCGAGATAATACCCCAAGTAAAGCATTTAATTCATCAATCCCCAATGTTTTATCTTTCAAAAGTAATTTTCTAGATTCTGGAAACAGTCTATATGACAACAGTTTGTTCTTTTCTTGAAGTAATTTAATCTTGTTTCGTTCTCTCCATCCACCATTATCAGACTCTATTATTGATTCCAATTTTTTTATTGTTAAAATATTTTTGTCATAATCATTTTTCTCTCGCTCTTCTAATGTTAATTTAAGAGCTTTTGAGTTTCTTTTTGAAAGAAAGCCGTTCTCTTGTAACTTTGTAACATTAGTTGAATTTGATCTACGACTATCTGCTCTTTGCTTACTTTTTCTATTAATAAAATCTTCTAAGTCATCTTCTGAAATCAAATGTATATTTTTGGTGGCCAATGGTTCATCTGAAAAATGATAATTATACTTACTTTGTATTCCTTTTTTAGATTTACTATTACTTTTATGGAAATAATAATCTGCAAGATCATTCAATGTATATACTTGTTTATCAATCTTTTTTCTAAGTATATTTGGAATTGGTGAGTTTGGATTTTCAGATAATTCTTTTTTAGCCTTCACTTCTTCTCTTGTGTCAACTAAAACCTGAAGAGCTTTAATTTTTGTCATATTCGGAGAAACACCTACTTTTTTTCTTATTACCTTTGATTCCAAATCTCTATAAGATATATAAAATGTTGTAGATCCATTCTTGGATTTTCTTGTTATTACACCAGAATATTTACCACCTAAAGATATATAACTCATCTAGTTTTCCCCGTGTTTTATGTTAAAATTACAAATAGATATATCTATATTTTTTATACAACAATTATACAACAATGCTCTAATATATACAACAAATATACAATTTATACAACATTTAATATTTTATTTAAAGTTATTTTGGCTTATTTTGGTATTTAGATAGCCCCTTAAAATAGTGCTTTCAATTGATTTACACCTATATTGTGTGGTTTAGCAAAACATTATACAAAAGAGAACGTAACTCCACTTTAATTAGTGACTTCTTTTACAGGCTTTGCCTGTAAAACCTCTTTTTTTAAAACCCTAACTTTTTAATTTTCTAAATATCATTTTTATCTATATCAACACCACTACCTT
>Ga0256826_1001741_pt1 | contig 13511 bp, 8 predicted proteins | sample CV79metaG_FD_185975 | JGI IMG/M metagenome (GOLD analysis project Ga0256826, IMG submission 185975) | Hydrothermal vent microbial communities from East Pacific Rise, Pacific Ocean - CV79 | ecosystem: Environmental > Aquatic > Marine > Hydrothermal vents | place: Pacific Ocean: East Pacific Rise...
AAACCCCATACTTTTACCATCATTATCAAAACTAGAGCCTAGCTCTTTTTCTATCTCTTCCATAAAATCTTTTATAGTAAAGACAGACTCCTCTCTAACAGCTACTTTGTAGGCTGTATTTCTAACGATAAGGTCTATCTGTCCACCTGTTAGCTCATATTTGGCAAGTTTTGAGACATCAAAACTCTCCTCATAGGAGGCTTTTTCTAGTAACATAAAGTGCCATAACCTTACTCTCTGTTTTAGGTCTGGTTTTTTGAACTCTATCTTGTAGTTAAAACGTCTTGAAAATGCTTTATCTATGTTATCTAGTAGATTTGTTGTTGCTATCAAAATTCCCTCAAACTGCTCTATCTGCTCCAAAAAGATATTTTGCATCTGATTGTGCATCTTGTCTGCACTGCTTCCTGTCCCCTCACTTCTTGCACTTAGGAATTGGTCTGCTTCATTTAATAGCAAGATTGGGTCTACCTTTGCTTTTTTGCTTAGAGTTTTAAAGTCATCAAAAATCTTACGCACATTTTTTTCACTCTCTCCTACATACATAGATAAAATTTTGGAGCAGTCAAAGCTTAGAATAGGTCGTTTTAGAGTTTTGGCAAGGCTAACAGCAGTCATGGTTTTTCCAGTTCCAGGACTACCATAAAAGATAATTCGGGCATCTATACCTTTTCTTTTATCTTTAATTCCCCACTCTTTTAGTTTTGCAAATACATCTTTGTCCACCTGTCTTACTACCGTATCTAGTAGCTTTTTTGTATTAGGATGAAGCACTACATCATCAAGCGAAGTAGTAGGATTTAGATACTCAAAAATATCCTGCTCCTCTACAAGTTTATCTAGTTTTAGCTTGGTAACTTTTTTCTTTTTATTTGGATGTATAATCTTTTGCAAAATATCATCTTGAAGATAGAATGAACGACTAATCCCTCCAAACATATTTAGTATCTCTTCATAATCTAGGATATTATCGCTAAGAAGTTTTGAGCCATCTTCTAGTAGAGAACGGTTACGGATTTTGTCATACTCATCAACAGATATAAGCTCAATAAGTGTATTCATATCTCTAAATTGACCCTCTCCTCCTGAGTACTCCTCTTTTAGAAGAGCCAAAAATATCTTCTGTTCACGCTCATCAAACTTTTTCTCTGCAAAAAACTCCTCTACCATAATAGGCTCATCTGTCATCTCTATTCTAGCTTTTATACGCTTGTTTAAAAGAGAGAGTTTGTTTTGAAGTCTACCTATACTAAGAGAGGTGTCTGTAAAACCCTGTTGAGATACAGATATTTTATGTAGTAATTCTATGGTATCAAACTGGTCTTGTAGATACTCCAAATGGTCGGTGTATGGTTTTATCTCTGGTAGAGATATCTCTAACGACCCATCCTCTAATAGACGTAAAAGGCTGATGCTTGGAGCTACTGATGTATTTAATATCTCTAGTTTTATTACCTCTTGAGTTTTAACCTGCCCAAAGCTCATCTGAACAAGCCATCCTAAATTCATAAGATTTTTTACCAAAACTAAATAGTTGAGATACTCATACTCATTTGAGTTAAAGCACTCTTGGACAATATCAATAACAGCACTCTCTTCGAGACCTTTGACAAATCGTTGACAAACATACTGAAGAATAATGGCTTCCTCTTTGGAACACTTTAGGTCATTATATATGGTACTTTTGATGATATCTTTTGCTGTAATGAAGTTTATGAGATGTTTCACGGCTATTCCTAGTTAAACTGTTATGATTAGATTATAGCTAAATATAGGTGAAAAGATAACTTTCAACCGTTTCTACTAAAGAAAAGGAGGGAGGGATATAAAATATGAAGTTAAAAGTTATCTAGTTAGAGAGCCAAAAACAAAAAAAGGGAAGAAAAAGTTTCGACTCTCATGGCAGTATTATAACAAATAATTTTAAATAAATGAATAAAAGTCTCTAAAATGTAAAAAATAAATTTAAATTTAAAGATTAATAAATATTTAATATTATAGCGTATGATATTCTGTATTTTATACAATAATAATAGTTTAAAAATATGAATAGAAGCGATAATATCGGTACTTTAAAGAGTTTACTTCTATTTTTTATAAAATCTATATTGAGTCTATTTTGAACATATATACAATAAAAAAATATAATAAATATTATTTTTAATTTTAAATTAATCTTTTTTTAATAATCTTTAACTTATAATTTTAATTATAAAAATTTATTAAGGAAAAATTAATGTATAAAAAATCATCCACACTATTCTCTTTGGTTGCATCAGCACTACTTCTATCTAACTCTACGGTAGTTGCAAATGATATTGTAAAGATAAAAAATGACAGAGTATCTCAATCACATACTGCTCCTAAATTTGCTGATAATGAGATAATTATTACTTTTAAAGATGGTAAAAAGCCTACACAGATGTTCACTAAACTACTTCAACAGTTTTTAGGAGAAAAAGATTATAAGGGTCATGAGTATAAATCTCTTGGTGCAATGCACATTAAATCTAGTAAATTTGGAACAAATGCACTAATTAATATACTAAAAAATTCTGTTTTTGGTAGCTATATTAAAACTGTGAGTCCAAATACTATTATGACTATTGATTCAACCAATGATAGCAACTATAACAAGCTTTGGGCGATTGAAAATAGTGGTCAAGAGGTAAACGGTAAAAGTGGTACAGCTGATGCAGATATGGATGTTGCAGAGGCATGGGAGAAGACAAAAGGTGACAGTAATGTAGTAGTAGCTGTTCTCGATACAGGAGTAGACTATCAACATAGTGACCTATATGAAAATATGTGGAATGGAAATAAAAATCACGGATATGATTTTGCAGGTGATGATAATGGTGTAAATGATGATGACCCAATGCCAGATTTACCATATGATGAAGATGGACATTTCCATGGTACTCATGTAGCAGGAACAATTGGTGCTGTAGCAAACAATGATAGTGGTATTGCAGGTGTGGCTCAAAAAGTCTCTATTATGGCAATTAAAGTATTTAGACCAAATGGTTATGGTTATAGTAATGATATCCTAGAGGGATTAGATTTTGTAGCTCAAAAGGTAGACGAAGGTGTTAATGTAGTTGCAATCAACGCCTCTTATGGTGGTGGTGGAAGCCAAGGAGATTCTATTAGTGATGCTATTCAAAAGTTGGCAGACAAAGGAGTAATATTCTGTGCCGCTGCTGGTAATGAGAGTAGCGATAATGATGCAGAGCCTAGTTATCCTGCTTCATATGATATCCCAAATATTATTGCAGTAGCAGCAACTGACCAAAATGATAAGTTAGCAGATTTTTCAAACTATGGAAAAACAAGTGTAGATGTAGCAGCACCAGGAACTAATATTCTTAGTACATACCCTGAGGATAAATATGCTTACCTTCAAGGAACATCAATGGCAACACCAAATGTTGCAGGAGCTGTAGCTCTTTTGGCCGCATACTATCCTGACTCTACTATGGCAGAGAGACGTGCTATGATTCTTGACAATGTAGATAAGAAAGATAATCTAAATGGCAAAGTAGCATCTGGTGGTAGAATAAATATCAATAATGCACTAAAAGAGAAAGAGGCAGAACCTGAGCCAAACAACGCTCCTGTAGCAAAAGATGATAATGTCTCAACAGCTTATGAGACAAAAGTAACAGTAGATGTTTTGGCAAATGATAGTGATAAAGATAAGGATAAACTAACTATAGACTCTTTTACAACTCCTTCTAATGGAGCAGTAGAGAAAAAAGATGGAAAACTAATATATGCACCAAATGAGAACTTCTCAGGAGATGATAGCTTTAGCTATGTAGTTACTGATGGAGAGGATAAAGCAGAGGCAAAAGTTACTGTTAATGTAAAAGAGGAGGAGAAGAAAAATAGTATCCCTGTAGCAAAAGATGATAATGCCTCTACCTCTTATGAGACTTCTGTTAGTATTAATGTTCTTAAAAATGATACCGATGCTGATGGTGAAGATTTGACTATCAAATCATATACCACTCCAGATAATGGAACAGTTGAAAATGTAGATGGTGAGTTGGTCTATACACCAAAAGATGAGTTCTCAGGTGAAGATAGTTTCAAATATACAGTTACTGATGGTACAGACACAGCTACTGCTAAAGTTGTCATAAAAGTTGAAGAGGAGGAGAAAGAAGAGCCTGTAAATAATGTTCCTGTTGCACAAGATGATAAAGCTACAACTAAATATGAGCAAAAAGTTGAGATTGATGTCTTGAAAAATGATACTGATAAGGATGATGATACATTAACTATCAAGTCATATACTCAACCATCAAATGGAACAATTGAACAAGAGGATGAAAAGTTAATCTACACACCAAAAGATGAATTTTCTGGAGATGATAGCTTCAGCTATACTATTACAGATGGTGTTGATGATGCAACAGCTAGAGTCTCTATTAATGTAAAAGAGCAACCAAAAGAGGAGAAGCCTACAAAAAATACTCCACCTGTTGCAAAAAAAGATAAAGTTAAAACTAAATATGAGACAGAGATAACTATTGATGTTCTCAAAAATGATAGTGATAAAGATGAAGATAAATTAACTATCATCTCATATACCGACCCAGAGAATGGAACAGTAGAAAATGTAGATGGAGAGTTACTCTATACACCAAATGATAAATTTTCAGGAAAAGACTCTTTTGAGTACACTATATCAGACGGTACAGATGAAGCTACAGCAGAAGTAGAAGTCAAAGTTAAAAAAGCTAAAAGAGGAGGTTTCGGTTTTTTTAAAAAATATATAGATGATGACTCTTTCAGTGATGATTCTTTTTGGAAAAATGCTTTTAAACATAGATAGATAGATAGATAAAAATAGGGTCATACATCTTAAAATAGAGTTGACCCTAAATATAACATAACTACACTCATAATTTTATCTTAGATTAACCATATCTAAATGATTTGTATTCTTTCTGTTAATTAAAGTTTAATATACTTAATTATTAATTTAAAGGAAAAATATGAGAAATATTAAGTTAACTCTACTCTTCATCTTGCTACTTGGAACTTTTTTTTCAGGATGTGTAACAAAAAGAAATCCTGCAATCAGTTGTTTTCAAGGAAACTCCTCTTGTTTTACACTATATCCTAAAAATAAAACCACTTGTCAAGGTTGTAAAGCTTTTATTTAAGCTACCCCAATAAAAAATCTAATACATTCTCAATAGGACGACCAATAACAGCCTTGTCACCCCTAATTATAATTGGTCTCTCTATAAGCTTTGGGGATTATGCTCTTCCAGAGAGCATACCAAATTGAGTCATTGGTTTTAGTAGATATGTTTTTAATAGCCACCAAATCCATCTCTCTTTTGTTGGGTCAAGAGGGAAAGATACAGCATTTACTCCATCTCCTAGCTCTTTTGATGCCCAGTTAAACTCTGCTAACATAACTGTACCAATACTTGTAATTATGGGGCAAACTGTATAACCATCATATTTTGCAGTCATCTCTTTCCCCTCCATCGTTGCAATAAGATTTTCAACCACAACAACATACTGTTTTCTAATACTTCCACCTGTTTTCCCCATTGGGACATCTGCTATATCCCCTAGAGCAAATATATTTTTATATTTTGTATGTCTAAGTGTCTCTTTATCTACAGGAATCCAACCTTTTGAAGAGCCGATAGGCGAGTTTGCAATCTCTTCCACGGCTACCATAGGTGGTGTAATATGGAGAAAATCAAATGGAACTTCTACTTTTTTATTCTCTGAACCTTTTACGTTTGAATGTTTATCAAAAGTAGCAATTTTTTTATCAACATCTACTTCAATAAGATTATGATTATTGTTCCACTTAAAATCTCTCTCCTTAAATTGACTATTGATTGCATTATGATAATCTTTAATCTCAAATAGTTTTTCACTATGTGAATAAAATGTAAGCTCTGCATTCTCTCTACTATTTGCGTCTCTAAGTCTAGCATCAGTTAAGTAGATGATTTCTTTAGGAGTTCCAGAACATTTTATTGGTGTATTGGGTTCTGTAAATAGAGCTTTTACCTCTTTACCTGATTTTGCATCATTAATAAATTTTTGCATCTCTATCCATGTATCTTTAGCACCCTGCTGATAATAGATTGAGGTTATACCATTTTGACCAACTGTTTTAGATACATTAGTATGCTCACCAAGAGAGCTTATAGATTTTTCAACTCCAAGCCCTTTAATTTTTGAGAAATCAAGCTTTAGACCACTAGCTACGACCATAAAGTCATACTTGATAACATCTCCACTAGCTAGTTTTACACTATTATTATCTGGGTTAAACTCTACTGCTCTATCTTTTATAATTGTTACACCATCTGGAATAAAATCGGCTGTATTGTATTTAATATCATCTATATCCCAAATACCTCCAGCTACAAGTGTCTGACCTGGTTGATATGAGGAGGAGATATCAAGTGGCTCTATAATAGTAATATCTGAATCATCTAAACTGCTATTAAGCCTTGAAGCAGTAGCCATACCCGATAACCCACCACCAATAATTAATATTTTCCCTTTTGCAACACTAGCTCTAATTTCTGTTGTAGTGATTGATGTCATTAGCGATGCTGTCCCACCAACACCAAAAATTTTTAATGCATCTCTACGAGAGATACCTTCACTTTTAAAGTGTGCATCAATAATTTTCATACCCTTTTTAATAATCTCATTATCCATAACCTCTCCTCAACAAATCAATTTATAACACTATCATACAAAAAAAAATTAAAAATTAAAAGGAAAAAACAGATTTTAATCAAATTTTTTTATTATTATAATAATAAATTATGAAGATAATAATATTTTATCAACCATTAACTGCAAAGAGATACGATTATTAAAATGATTCTCATTTATATTATAAATAACTGATATCTTATCTCCTAGCCTAAAAATCTCTTTTGTTTTAAATAATACACCCTGTTGGGTTATACCATTTTGTGAAAATGTAAATCTACGATGCTCTCTCTCTTTTCCCATATCATTAACATCTTCAATAGTAACATTATGGCTAATAAACTTAGGTTTTGGATTTCCTTGACCATAAGGTTCATACTGTTTCATCATATTTACTAAATCAAAACTGATATGTGAAAAACTTATCTCACCTACAATATCAGGGTCAATACTATTTTTACTATAATTTTCACTCAAATAATTTTTTTGTAACTTCTCTCTAAATGGTTCAAAATTTTCAAAAGGTAGACTCAACCCAATAGCAGAGTGATGTCCACCAAATCTATTTAACAAATCTCTACACCCTTGTGTAATTTTAAATAGGTTACACTCATGAAAGCTTCTACCACTACCTTTTAGCTCTCCATTTTCACTTTTGGTAAGCACTATGGTAGGCTTTTCATAAGCTCTTCCTACACGTGCTGCAACTATTCCTACAACTCCCTCATGCCAATTATCACCATTAACTACTATTACGTTATCGTTAATATTTACTTTTGATAGAGCCTCCTCTGTAATACTCTGTTCAACTCTTTTTCTATTGTCATTAAAATCAACTAATCTATCAAGACGAACTCTAGCATCATATATATTAGAACTCAAAAGAAACTCTACAGACCAACTTGCATCATCCATTCTTCCAGCACTATTTAAAACAGGTGCGATTTGAAAACCGATATCCTCAGATGTCAAATTCTCTTTATCTAGCTTCTCTTTAAATACTTTTATAGCAGGTATAGAGCTTCTATTTAAAATTTGTAGTCCTGATAATACCATTGCTCTATTGATATGCTGTAGAGGCATCATATCAGCTATAATAGCTATAGATACCAACCCTATATATGATTTAGTATCTATTTGACTATTTAAAGCTCTATTTAGTGAAGCTATAAGATACCAAGCTATCTGTGCACCACAAACTTCATCATAAGGAAACTCACAATCATCCTGTTTCTGGTCAACTATTGCATAGGCAAAAGGTATCTCTTTTGAAAGAAGATGATGGTCTGTTATGATTAAATCTATATTATGCTCTTGACATAGTTTTGATGCTTGAATAGCAGATATTCCATTATCAACTGTAATTGCCAAATCATAATCTACTATTCTTGGAATAATATTGGCAGATAATCCATAACCATCTTTAAAACGGTTAGGGATTATCCACTTAAGCTCTACTCCTATCTCATCAAAAAAACGCTTCATAAGAGTAGTAGAGACTACACCATCAACATCATAATCACCTATAAGTACTATCTTTTCTCCACGGTGTATAGCTTGAACTATACGATGTGTTGCTTTTTCCATATCTTTAAAAAGATTAGGATGTGGAAGATTTGACAAAGATAAAAATCCATCTTTATCAAATCTTGATTTTAACCTTTTTTTTAGTTGAGAAGGAGTTATTTTTTTATATGACATATTACTCTACTCAATAAAATATACTCTATGCTTTATTCTCTAAAGCTATTTTTACAAAGGCCAATATAGACGGATTTGGAGTCTGTAGACGAGATGTAAACTCTGGATGAAATTGAACACCCAAAAACCAAGGATGAGCAGGAATTTCAATCGCTTCAATTAAACCGTTTGATTCACCTGTAATCTCCATTCCATTAAGCTCTAATGCCTCTCGATATGTAGGGTTTGCTTCATATCTGTGTCTATGTCTCTCAAATATAGTGGATGCACCATAAGCCTCTCTTAAAAAAGAACCCTCTTTTGTATTACACTCATATTCACCTAAACGCATAGTCCCCCCAAGAGGTGAGGTAGTTGTACGTAACTGTTTTGCTCCTGTAGCATCAATAAATTCATCAATTAAAAATATTATTGGCTCTTTTGTATTCTCATCATGTTCAACAGAGGTTGAATCTTTTAGACCTAAAACATTTCTAGCAAACTCAATCATTGCAAGTTGCATTCCTAAACATATTCCCAAAAATGGTATTTTATTCTCTCTAGCATACTGAATAGTCTCTATTTTTCCCTCTATACCACGTTCACCAAAACCACCTGCTACTAAGATGCCATCACAATCAATAAGATATTTCTTAGCTCCATTATTTTGGACTTTTTCACTATCTACCCACTCTATTTTTACTTCTGCATCAAGATTAGCACCCGTGTGAATAAGTGCTTCGGTTAAAGATTTATAGGACTCTTTTAAGTCAAGATATTTTCCAACAAAAGCGATAGTTACTTTTTTCTTTGGTTCAATAATTTTAGAGACTAACTCATTCCAAAGTTGCATTTGAGGTTTAAGTTCACCTAATTCTAACTGTTTAGCAATTGGATTGAGGATATCTTGTGCCATAAAATTTAGAGGTACTTCATAAATTGTAGGTGCATCTATAGCCTCTATAACAGATTCTCTCTCAACATCACAAGTATAAGATATTTTATTTTTAATCTCTGTTGGTATACGTGTCTCACTTCTTAAAATAAGCATTTGAGGTGTAATACCAATACGTCTTAACTCCTGTACAGAGTGTTGAGTAGGTTTAGTTTTAATCTCTCCAGCTGTTCTGATATATGGAAGTAGGGTTACATGAATATTCATAACATTAGTCAGACCAAATTCATGTTTCATCTGTCGAATACTTTCAAGAAATGGCATTCCCTCCATATCTCCTGTTGTTCCACCAAGCTCAACAATTAAGATATCTTTGTTTTCTCCTGCTTTTACAATACGCTCTTTAATCTCATTGGTAATATGAGGAACAATCTGTATTGTTTTACCCAAATATTTTCCTTTTCTCTCATTTTCAATAACAGTTTTATATATCAATCCTGTAGTAAAATTGTTATCTTGGGTTAAAGAGGTATTTAAAAAGCGTTCATAGTGTCCTAAATCTAAATCTGTCTCTGCACCATCTTTGGTTACAAAAACTTCACCATGCTCCAAAGGAGACATTGTTCCTGGGTCAACGTTTATATATGGGTCTAGTTTAAGCACACCTACTCTTAATCCTGAATGTTTAAGTAGTGTTCCTATACTAGCAGCTGTAATTCCTTTTCCAAGTGAGCTAAGTACCCCACCTGTTACAAAAATATATTTGGTCTGTTTAGTTAACATCAATAAAATCCCTCTCTAAATAATAATTGGCATTATAACTGTTATAAATTTTTTATCCTTTAAAACAAATGGTAATGTTGGTTCATTAAGCAAAATTTCAAACTCATTCTCATCAATTTGTGAAATAAAATCTAGCATATATCTACTATTCACATTTAAATCAAATTCTGTTTCCATTCCAGTATTTAACAATATCTCTGTTTTTGCTTCAACATTGTCAGTAGCAAGAGAGTTGAAAATAATTCTATTATTTAAAATTGATATTTTTATTTCTTGTGAAATGGTGGTAATCATTTTAATCGCATCTATCATATCTTTTTTGGGTAAAGATATTTTATATTTTGTATCTTGTGGAATAATTCTCTCATAATCAGGAAATTTTCCATTTATTAATCTAGTAAAAAAATAGTAATTTTGATTTTGGATTATTAGATTAGTTTGGTCATAGTAGATATCTATCTGATTCATAAAAAGCTTTTGAATCTCCATAATTGCCTTTTTAGGAATAATTATTGATAGTTCATTTTCTGATAAATTATCAATAGAAGATATAGAGAGTCTTCTAGTATCTGTTCCAACTAATTCTGTTTTACTGTTTTTGATATTTAGTAAAGCACCATTTAATTCAAATTTAGGATTTGAATTATCTATAGAGGATGATATATTTCTTAATGCTTTTATTAGAGAAATTGAATCTAATGAGATTTGAGATTTATTCTCTATAACTGGAAAAGTTGGAAAATTGATAAAATCAAATATAGGCAATTTAAATTTTGTTTTACCCTGTTTAATCATAAGATTATTTTCTATTTTTTCAAGTGTTATCTCTTCGTCTTTTAAAATACGAATAATATCTAAAAGTTTTTTACCATTTGCAGTTGTAGTACCTTCATATTCTATGTTCATATTTTCTGTTTCAATCAAAAGACCTATTTCTGAATCTGTAGCTTTTATAACAACTCTATTGTTTTTTGCCTCTATAAAAACATGAGATGTAATTTGACTAGCATCTTTTTTTTCCAAAAAAGGTTGTAGGTTAATGAGTATAGATTCTAGTAGTTGTTTTGTCACATTTATTTTCATTTTTTTTCTCCTCTATATTTATAATAATAAGTAGTAGTAGTAGTAGGTCTAGGTGAATATGTGAATAACTATGCTGAGACTCTATATTGTGGGCTTTTCTATCTGACATTGTTTTGCATTTTTATTCACATCTTTTCACATATGAAAGTATATCTTTTTTTTAATCAAATTGAGATGTATTATAATTGATTTTATTTGAGAGCTCTTCTAGTTGTAGATTAAAGTTCTCATCACTCTTGATAATTTCAGCAATTTTCTTCATTGCATGGCTCACAGCCGTGTGGTCTCGCATACCAAAATAGACAGCAATTTGAGGCATTGAGTTTGGTGTTAGATTTCTGGCCAAATATATAGAAATTCTTCTAGCATTCACTACATCTCTTGTACGTTTTTTTGATTTTATGTCAGAGAGTTTCACATTTAACTCTTTTGAGACCAATTTCACAATATCATCAATGGTTATATTGGCCTGTTTCTCTGCTAATTGCTCTTTTATTACATTTTGAGCAAAATTTAATGTGAGTGCTTGGTTCATCATAATACTGTAGGCATTTAGTTTAATAATTGCTCCCTCTATCTCCCGTATGTTATTACCCATATTTGATGCTATAAAGTTAATAATATCGTTGTTTAGTTTAATTCCATCTATCTCACACTTCTTTTGAATAATAGCTATTTTGGTTTCAAGTTCAGGGGGTTGAATATCTGCCATTAACCCCCACTCAAACCTACTTCTTAGCCTGTCTACTAGCCCTGCAATTTTATTTGGTTGTCTATCTGATGTAATGATGATTTGTTTTTTGGCCTGATGTAGCTCATTAAAGGTGTGAAAAAACTCCTCTTGTGTCTGCTCTTTTCGTGAAAGGAACTGAATATCATCAATAATAAGCACATCACACTCTCTAAAATGTTCTCTAAATCTATCCATAGTTTGTGAGCGTAAATGTGAAGTGAATTTGTTCATAAACTGCTCAAATGTAGTATAAATAACTTTCTTTCCTTGATTGATTTGATAGTTTCCTATCGCTTGAATTAGGTGTGTTTTCCCTAAGCCAACCCCACCATATAGGAAAAGAGGGTTATATAATGCTCCTGGTTTTTCTGCAACACTTTTAGCTGTTGTATAGGCAAACTGATTTGAACCACCAATAATAAAACTCTCAAAGGTAAATGATGGATTAAGTAGTGTACTTTTGCTTCCACTCTTATATTCAGATTCAACAACTGGTGTTTGTGAAATATTTCTTTTCTCTTTCTCTTTTTTTACAGATATAATAATTTTAGGTTTGATATTACTCTCTAGTTCAAAAATGTGTTCAATTTTTTTCTCATATTTTGTTTTAATCCATTTGGCAATAATAATATTGGGGCTATAAAAGTGGGCAATATTGCTTCTTGAACGATTTTCATCATAAATTAGAGATTTTATATATCTGTTCCACTCTTTATTACTTATCTCTTGTTTAAGTTTTTTTAGTACATTGTTTCCTATTGCCATAATAGTACCTTTCTTAATGTGAATAATTTTGTGAATAGTTTGGTGAATATTATCGAAAGTTCGCTAAAATATGGGTATAGAATAGGTGTGAATTAAGTTATTCACATAATAAAGAAAGGTGTGAATGAAAATACTAGGAATCGACCCTGGAACCCGAAATCTAGGTTATTGTATACTCGAATTTAGATGTGAAAAATATACCCTTGTTGAGGCAGGTTTGCTTAAATTCAAAAAAACTGTTTTAAAAGAACAAATATTAGAGTTAGCTAATGGAATAGATTTAATTTTAGAGAAAAATGTGATAGATGAAGTGGCAATTGAGGATATTTTCTTTGCACATAATCCTAAAACTACGCTGAAATTGGCTCAATTTAGAGGTGCTTTGTGTTTAAAAGTACTGTTATCTGTTGGTAACTATGCTGAGTACACTCCACTACAGGTAAAAAAGGCAATTACAGGAAATGGAAAGGCAACCAAAGAGCAAGTAGCTTTTATGGTTAAGCGTCTCTTAAATTTAAAGAGGGAAATCAAGCCTTATGATATCACAGACGCAATGGCAGTAGCAATTACTCATGCACAACGTGTAAAATTTAGGAAGTGAATAACATACTATTTGGGCTTACGATTCTGTATATACCAAGTTGCATTTTTGAAATCGGAATGTTTACACCAATGCCATTGTTTCCTAGTTTTGCAAGAACTCTATTATATCATATTGGAATTTGTCTCAACCAATCAAAATCTCCAAAAGCACCTTTTGACTATATGGTTTTCTCAAAAAAATGTGTATAATACTATATGAAAACATCAAATTATAAAAAATCATTTTTACTTTTTACACATATTATCTTAGGAGCT
>Ga0256826_1001742_pt1 | contig 13510 bp, 13 predicted proteins | sample CV79metaG_FD_185975 | JGI IMG/M metagenome (GOLD analysis project Ga0256826, IMG submission 185975) | Hydrothermal vent microbial communities from East Pacific Rise, Pacific Ocean - CV79 | ecosystem: Environmental > Aquatic > Marine > Hydrothermal vents | place: Pacific Ocean: East Pacific Rise...
AGATTCTTTTAAAGAGACAAGCATCTCTTCATTGATATTTAACATAAAATGAAGCAATTTTAAACTCTGTTTTGTTGTATTGAACTCCACCTTATCAAGTCTATCATCTATATGAATAATTTGTGTATTACTAAGAAACTGTGCTTCATTTTTCAAATCTACCTCAAGCACTTTTCCATTAACAGAAGATTTAAGTACTACCGTACGATAAGGTTCTACCTTCGCATAATGCACTTCAGACCATACCAACAACGGAGCAAACATCAAAAACAATAATTTATTCATGGGAATCTCTTTTTTTACGTTGATTATAGCAAAATGGGGTTAATATTGAGGAAACATAGAAGAAAGAAGGTGCAACGATAAGTTATATTCACTCATCGTTATAGCGTTATGTGTTTCCTTAATGGTACAGTTATTGGTACACTTTACCTTTAATTAAATATTTATTCATTTTATATTTTGTGTTACTATAAACTTAATTATGATAATCTACTCTATGCAAAATATACTAACATATTAGTATATCAAAATAACACAATAATTTTGTAATAAATTGTTTAACAAATTGAACCAAAAGGAATAAAATAAATGAGATTACAAACTATAATATTAGGATTATTTACTATAAGTACATTATCTACCGCAGGTTTCTTTGATAATGATAAAGCATATTATGCATTACATTTAGAAGCTGCTAAAGAAAAAATAAAGTCTTGTAAAAAAGAATTGGCTATAGCTCGAATAGATGAGGAAAGAGAAAAGGTTATGGCATTAAGAAAAGACCAAGAGTGCAAGGATGCCTTTGATGTAATTAAGGAAGATAAACAAAAAGTACGTCAAGTTAAGTATGCTATAGAAAAGAAAAAAAGAGCTGAAGAAAAAGCTAAAAAAGATGCTCAATATAAAATTGACTATAAAAAACAACTTGCACTTCAGAAAAAAATACCATATGAAGATTTTATTAAAATTAAAAATTCCTGTCGTGTTTCATTTGGAATACCTACTGCAGAATGTAAAGTTTATGATGAGTTAAAACACACACGTAAAGAACAAGCCATTAAAGAACTTATGACAAAATATCAAGGAGATGCACTAAGAGCATATAAAAAGAAAACTTGTCATAGAAAAAATGCGTTTAGCTCTGTTGGTATAAACTGTGATATTGCTGTAGATGCCGCTCAGAAAAATGAAGAAGAAATAATCGCTAAACTTTCTTCAGATAAAGAGTCTTTTAAAAAAGTTTATAATGAATGTTCTAAGCAGATAGTTCCTTTACGTAAAAAAATGAAGTGGGAAAAAATAAATAAAATCACACAAAGCTTTAAATGTAGTACTGCACTTACTGCTGCTAGAAATTATCATATAATGGGTTTTGGAACTCTTGTAAAGTAATATTAAAATGTTAATCAAAATGAATTAAAAGGTAGCAAATGAAAAATTTAGATGATAGAACGATACAAATCATACAAACTTTTCTTTTGTGTTAATTATTTTGAAACTTTTTAACTAAGAGAGCATAAGCTATTCTCTAAGTTTATCTTTTGATCCATATAGATTTTTAAAATCTTTTTATTACTTTGAGTAGACATAATTGGAATGACCCCTATAAACTAGACACTATTCAAATATGAAAAGTGATAGTGCCAAAGAAGTACTTAGTCATATGTTTGATAAATTTGTAGATTAATATGCTAGACTTCTGTTCAAATTAATATATCGGATAATTATGCAACAACCTACCAAAGATGAAATTTGTAATTTTGTTACTAAAGCATGTACCACAATTACAAATGAAAAATTTTATCTTTGTACTGTTGATTTAGAGACTGCACTCAAAATTAAAAAATTTATACCTTTAACATTAACAAATTATGAAGTAATTATTACAGAAAGATATGTACGTCACGTTAAAAATGGTCATTATAATGATTTAGATTTTATCTGTCTTATTCCAGAGCTCATTAAATCTTTTGATTCTGTACATAAAACTACAGAAAAAAACAAAAGAACTAAAAAAATAGAAATTTGTGTTATTTTTGAAAAAAAATATAATAATGATATTGTTAAACTTGTAAAATTAAGAGATATATTTAAAAAATCCCTATCATTAAAAACTATATTTAGAAAAGATTGATTAATTTTCCAATAGACCAAAAACTATTGGAGAAGGTTGTTAGCTGTGGTCTGATGCCTTATACTTACGTATAATCCCCAAAGTAACGTCTTATAACGGACTACTAACTGGTTTTACAATGTTATTATACCATAATACATAGTAACTTAGTCCTTACTAATAAATACTAATGTAACCTCCTACTAATTAGATACTAACTTGTACCTAAAACAAAACATCAAAAAAAGTACAACTTTATATGATAAATGGTGCATTTGTAAGGTTATTTGATAGAAAATTAAGATTTTATGATTGTCTAAATATGGCTAAATTACCGATTATATGGGGATTATGTACGAAAATGCACTTTCGTGCATTAATGTAAGGAGCAACGATAAGCCGGGTTTTGTCGTGGGTAGTTATTTATCTAGGCGTATGGTTGCCCATACGCTCAAGCGAAGTGCTATGCTGACTAAACAGCTTACAAGGCTTAAACCATACACTTCTTGCTGCGGACAGGGTTTACCTAGCTACCTATGTTACCATAAGCACTGGTGGGCTCTTACCCCACCCTTTCACATTGACTCTTTAAAAAAGAGACTACTTACTCTCTGTTGCACTTGCCCTCAGATTACTCTGGCCATCTGTTAGATGGAGCCCCGCCTTGTATGCAGCCCGGACTTTCCTCTCGTAGCAATATGCTACCAGCAACTACCTATTGCACCTTGAAGCGAATTATAGCACAATTTTATTTTTTTTAGTTACACTTTAACTATGAAAAATATTGAAAAACCAAAATTAACAGCCCTCTTAGAAATCATGGGTTCAGACCCTTCACAACGTATTTTACACTTTACAAAAGAAGACAATACACTGACACAAATGCTTCATATCTATTGCCAAAAAGAAGCGTATGAATTTCAAATCAATTGTATCCATAGCCACTCTTTTGATGCCATACAAAAAAACTATGCCTCATGTGATTTAACCAAAGCCATTCAATTTACACTTGAACGTCCTCGCTATATGATACAAGGAAAAGTCTATAACTTTATTTTTGTTACCCTAGACAATAGTGAAATAAATCAAAAAGAGTTTTTGAAAAAATGTCATCAAATTATACATAATGGCGGACATATTATTTTGTTCTTAGATAAAAGTGAAAAAGCTTCACATACACAATGGATACAAACATTAGAAGAGTCATACTATGTAGCAACAAGTGTTATTGATGATTTGTTTGAAAATTATGATGTTGTCATCTCTAAAAAGATGCATGGATGGGGAGATAAATAAGGCATTTATCCTCAAAAGAGGATAAATGATAAAAACTAAACGCTATTTATATAGAGTCTAATGCGTACTTTCTACCTAACTCAAATGCTTTGAGGTTAAGTTCATGTACTTTCTTAGGTACTTTTGAAAGCATAGTATCAATCAATACTTTTTCTTCAAGTGCCTTAGTGTAAGTATTTGCAATAGCAAGTGCAACAACCGATTGAGTAATTACATTTCCTACTTCTTCTTTAGCAATAGAAATAATAGCAATCTCAACGATGTTCCATTTCTTTCTATCTTCGTCTGTAGGATGAACAAGATTTGGCTCAATTACAATTGTACCACCATCACGTACCCCACCTTTAAACTGTTGGTAACTTACATCAGCAACAGAAAGCATAAAGTCAATTTCCCCATCAATCGCATACGGATAGAAGATCTCTTTATCATCAAGTTGAATATCAACAACAGTTGCTCCACCACGTACTTGAGATGTATAGGTAGCAGTTTTTACACCAAAACCACCCTCTTTAATCTTTGCAGCAGCAAAAATCTCACCCGCAAGAAGAACACCTTGACCACCAACACCAGTAAATCTCATTACAATTTTACTCATCGTTCTTCTCCTTATATTTTTTTAGTAAAGTCATCTTGAGTGATTTTTGTTCTCTCACCTTGATGTACTTTTTTAATTTCTTCATACATTTCACAATATTCTCTTACTTCTGTATCTTGTTTTAAGATACCTGTTGGAAGTAAGTTAAGTTGCTCTTCTTCAGTCATCGCATCATATTTCTTTTTAGAAACAGTAATAGAATCAATCCAATCAAGGTTTGCCATAGCAGAGTTCATTTTATTTTTTCTACCAAGGTTAATGTGACAGTTAGAGTTAATTTCTACAAATGAGAAACCTTTATGCTCAAGTGCCTGAACCATTACTTTCTCCATTTTCTTAGGAGAATTTACAGTCTCTCTTGCTACAAAAGATGCTCCTGCAGCCTCAGCCAATTTACACGCATCAAAAGTAGGGTCAATATTACCTGCTTTTTGAGACACTGTCCAGAAACCTTGTGGCGTTGTAGGACTTGTTTGAGAGTTAGTCAATCCATAAATAAAGTTATTGATAAGAATAAATGTAATATCAATATTTCTTCTACAACCATGAATGGTATGGTTACCACCAATTGCCAATGCATCACCATCACCAGCAACACAAACAACATGTTTAGATGGATTTGCAAGTTTAATACCTGTTGCAAATGCAATAGTTCTACCGTGAGTTGTGTGTACTGTATTCATATCTACATATGAAGAAAATCTACCTGAACAACCAATACCAGAAACAAGACACATATCATCTTTGTTAATCCCTAGTTTGTCTATTGCTCTAATGAAAGCTTTGAGTATAACACCATCACCACATCCCCAACACCATAGTGTTGGCATCTTTTCAACTCTTAAATAGTTATCGTAATTAAATGCCATATTATAGCTCCTTCACTTTTTCAATAATATCTGATGGTGAAAATGGACGACCATTAGTTTTTGTTAACTTATGAATGTCAAGTCTTCCCATACTTCTTTGTACTTCTTCAAGATATTGACCTTGGTTAAGCTCCACAGAAAGTACTGTTTTAAATTGTTGACCAAGTTCATGCATTCTTTTTTCAGGAGATGGCCATAAAGTAATTGGTCTAAACATACCCACTTTAACACCGTCTGCTCTTAAAGTATTTACCGCTTCTTTAATCGCCAATGAAGCCGATCCATAACCAACGATAAGAATCTCTGCATCTTCCATCATATATTCTTCATTTAATTCAATCTCATCTTGGAAATCTTCTACTTTTTTGAAAAGTCTATCAATAAGTTTTCTACAAGTTTCAATCTCTTCTGTTGGGAATCCCATTGCATCATGGTGAAGTCCAGTATAGTGGTATCTATACCCTTCAAACATAGGATTAAGTACTGCTGGTTCATTTTGTTCTACACCATAAGGTCTATAGTCTTCTGGTGCACCATCAAATGTTTTTCTTGGAACAATGTCAGCTTTTACAGCATCTACAGTTGGAATAATTGCTTTTGCGTGCATGTGACCAATTGTTTCATCAAGAAGAACAAATACTGGTTGCATAAATCTATCTGCAAGGTTAAATGCTCTTACAGTTTCAGTATAACACTCAGCTAAGTTACCTGCACAAAGTGTAATTGATTTGTAATCTCCGTGTGATGGGTTTTTTGCTTGAGCAACATCCCCTTGAGATACACGTGTTGGTAGACCTGTTGATGGTCCCCCTCTCATTACGTTAATTACAACTAATGGTACTTCACACATTTGTGCTAGTCCAAGGTTTTCAGCTTTTAGTGAAATACCAGGTCCTGAAGTAGCGGTAAGTGTTCTTACACCTGCCATACCTGCACCAATTGCTGCTGCAACTCCTGCAATTTCATCTTCCATTTGAATAGCTGCTCCACCAACCTTAGGTAAAAGGTCAGAAATTGTATGCATTACTTCACTTGAAGGTGTTAGTGGATACCCACCAAAAAACATACATCCAGCATCTACTGATGCTCTTGCTGCTAAGTCATTACCGCTTGATATTACTTCTCTTGTTGACATTAGTTAGCCTCCTTATAATCTGTAGGTAATCTAAACCCATTGTTTGCAATTGCTTCTTGTCTTGCTTTTGAACTATTTGTAAGTTTTGCAAATTTAAACTCTTTTTTCTCTGCTACGTAGATTGCAAAATCTGGACAAGAAAGTTCACACTCGCTACATCCTATACAAGCTTCTGGTGCAATTACACTAATCATTGCCCCTAAAGTTGATGTTGGTTCCTGTTGCATAGAAAGCACACCCGCTGGACATGCATCTACACAAATATCACATGCTTTACATCTAGCTGTATTTACCCATACTGAAGTATTAGCTGGAGCTGTCATAACTGTTGACATTGGTTCCCCTTTTTTTTAATATAATTACGTGAGATTGATTATTCACTAAAATAAGAATAGCTTAGTTTTTGTAATGATGCTATGAATAAGAGATAATTATTGGGGGTATACGATGAGTTGTTACTATTTGAAGCAAGAAAATTGTAGAGAAAAAGCAAGAAAGTGAGAAGTATTCTCTCACTTTCTTAGAAGAATTTTAAGATAAAACTTCTTTCACTGCTTTACCAATTTCTGCAGGAGAAACAACGACTTTTACGCCAGCTGCTTCAAGTGCATCCATTTTCTCTTTTGCAGTACCTGCACTACCAGAGATAATGGCTCCAGCATGTCCCATTCTTTTACCCGGAGGTGCTGATTGACCTGCGATAAATGCAACTACAGGTTTAGTAATGTTTTCTTTAATAAACGCTGCTGCTTGGATTTCAAGATCTCCACCAATTTCACCAATCATTACAATGGCTTCAGTTTCAGGATCTTCTTGGAACATTTGAAGAAGTTGCTTGTATGAAAGTCCAATAATTGGATCTCCACCAATACCAACAGCTGTAGTAATTCCGAACCCTTCATTACATACTTGGTTTGCACCTTCATACGTCAGTGTACCAGACTTAGAGATAAGTCCTACATTTCCTTTTTTGAAAATGTTACCTGGCATAATACCAATCTTACACTCATCAGCAGTAATGATTCCTGGACAGTTTGGTCCAATAGTCATCATACCATTTTTAGTCGCACATGCTTTTGCTGCTTGCATATCACGTACAGGTGCACCTTCAGTAATAATTACTGCAAGTTCAATTCCTGCTGCTGCTGCTTCCATCACTGCATCACCTACAAATGCAGGTGGAACAAATACCATAGATACCGTAGCAGCTGTTGCTTCAACTGCCTCTTTAACAGTATTGAATACTGGCTTCTCTAAGTGAGTTTGTCCACCTTTACCTGGCGTAACACCACCAACGATGTTTGTTCCATATGCCATACATTGTTCAGCATGGAAAGTTCCCTCTCCACCTGTAAAACCTTGAACGATTACTTTTGTATCTTTGTTGATTAAAATTGACATCTATTTACTCTCCTTTTGCCGCTGCTACTGCTTTTGCTGCACCATCACCAAGGTCTGTTGCTGCGATTACATTGTCGATATTTGCATTTTTAAGAATCTCTGCTGCTTCTGGAGCATTGGTTCCATCAAGTCTTACAATAACTGGTACATTTACATCTACCAATTTTGTTGCTTCAAGAATACCATTAGCAATTCTATCACATCTTACAATTCCACCAAAAATGTTTACGAAAATCGCTTTTACATTTGGGTTCTTAAGAATAATTTCAAATCCTTTAGCCACAGTTTCAGCATTTGCTGTACCACCCACGTCAAGGAAGTTTGCTGGAGTTCCACCCATGTAATTAATCGTATCCATAGTACCCATAGCAAGACCAGCACCATTTACCATACAACCAATTTCACCATCAAGAGCAATGTAAGAAAGACCATATTGAGCCGCTTCTCTTTCATCTGGATCTTCTTCAGAAATATCTCTCATTGCTTCAATATCTGGGTGACGTCCTAATGCAGAATCATCGAATCCCATTTTCCCATCAAGTGCAATAAAATCACCTGAACCTGTTTTAACAAGTGGGTTAATTTCAATCATCTCTGCATCATTTTCCATGTAGAGTGTGTAAAGTTTTTGAGCAAACTGAATCATTTTCTTTTGTTCAGCTTTGTCTGTAATACCAAGACCAAATACAAGTTCTCTACCATGGTAACCTTGGAAACCATACGCAGGATCTACTGCTACTTTGATGATTTTCTCTGGTGTTTTTTCTGCTACAGTCTCAATATCCATACCACCTTCAGTTGAAGCCATAATAATTGGCATTTCAGCTGCTCTGTCAAGTACAACAGAAAGGTAAAGTTCATCTTTAATATCTGCACCATCTTCAATGTAAACTTTTTGAACAAGCTTACCTTCTGGTCCAGTTTGGTGCGTTACCAAAGTCATTCCTAAGATTTCGTCTGCAAGTTCTTTTACTTCATCTAATGATTTAGCAAGTTTTACACCACCACCAAGTCCACGTCCACCTGCATGAATTTGTGCTTTAACAACCCAGATAGGTCCTCCAAGCTCTTTTGCATTTTCTACAGCCTCTTCGACTGAGTGAGCAATAATACCTTTAGGTGTAGGTACGCCATACTTTTGGAATATTTGTTTCGCCTGATACTCATGAATATTCATGTGCACTCCTTTTACAATAAGTTCAGATATTATACGCCTACTGCAAAGAATATTGGATTAATTGAATTGTTATATAGATGATTTTTTACGAAGTGGTAAATATTTACACAGTTAAAGTATAATGTGTAGAGAAAAAGTAGCTTGAAGTGAGTATAAATGACTCACTCAAGTGATAAAGTGTTTAAAGCAAAAAAAATATTATTTTTTAACTTCGTACTGCTCTCTACCCATTTGATACAAATCATTACCGAAAGTATCATTGATAACTGTTACAGGAAAATCTTTTACTGTAATTTTACGTACCGCTTCAGGACCTAATTCAGGGTAAGCAATGACTTCAGCAGAAGTAATTTTCTTTCCTAGTAATGCTCCCGCACCACCCGTAGCTCCAAAGTAGATACCATCATACGCAACACAAGCATCTTTTACGCCTTGGTCACGTTTTCCTTTACCAATCATCCCTTTAGACCCATTTTTAAGCATGGTAGGAGAAAAAGAGTCCATTCTATAAGATGTAGTAGGTCCAGCACTTCCAATTGGGTCACCTGGTTTAGGTGGTGTAGGTCCTACAAAATAGATGATAGAACCTTCCAAATCAAAAGGAAGCTCCTCCCCTTTTTCAATAAGGTCTACTAACCGTTTATGGGCTGCATCGCGTGCAGTAAAAATCGTTCCGTTTAAAAGTACAGTATCACCTGCTTTGAGTTGTTTTGTATCTTCAGAAGTCAGTGGTGTTGTAAATGAATAAGTTGCCATATTTTCTTCCTTATATTGTAATATGTGTATGTCTTGAACTATGACACTGCACGTTCACAGAAACAGGTAAAGAAGCAATATGACAAGGGTTAGACTCAATATGTACAGCCAATGCTGTTTTTGTTCCACCCATACCCATAGCACCAATACCTAAGTCATTAATCTGCTCTAAAATTTCTGTTTCCATCTCTGCCATTTCAGGATCAGAATGCACAGAACCGATATCTCTAAAAAGTGCATGTTTAGAAGAGATACATGCTTTTTCAAATGTACCACCAATTCCTACACCTACAGTAATAGGAGGACAAGGATTACCCCCTGCATCAGAAATCACTTCTTTTACATAGTTAATAATACCTTCTTTACCTGCTGCTGGAGGGAAAACTCTTGCACGTGATACATTTTCAGACCCCCCACCTTTTGCTGCATATTCAATATCGATTTTATCGCCTGCAACAATATCAAAATGAATAATAGCTGGAAGGTTATACCCTACAGTATCTTTAAGGTTTGCACGTGAAAATGGCTCACATGTTGAAGCTCTAAGGTACGCATCTGTGTATCCTTGCTCTGTACCTTTGTTAATAGCATCTCTAAGTAAGCCACCATTTACACGTACCTCTTCACCTACATTTACAAAAAATACTGCCAACCCTGTATCTTGACACAAAGGACGTTTTTCATTTTTTGCAATGTCTGCATTTTCAAGAATTTGACGAATAACTTCTTGACTCACTGGTGATTTTTCTGTTTCCATTGCAACTTTTAGAGCATCATACGTGTCTTGTGGCAAATCTGTACCACAATGCACAATAATATCTCTTACTGCTTTTACAATTACATCAAATTCTATTTCTCTCATTATATTTCCTTACTCAAAAAAGTTTTTTTCATTCAGTACAGCTATCATACTCTTCACAGAATTAACACTTTTCCCAAATCTTCTTTTTTGACCTTCACTTAATGTCATTTCAAAAAGTTTTTCAACGCCATTTGCACCCAATGCAACAGGTACACCTGAAACAACATCTGTATGTCCATAATGACCATCAAGATAAACAGCACAAGGATGAATTTGTTTCGTATCTTTTAAAATAGCTTCAACCATAATTGCTGTCGATTTTGCTGGTGCATAGTATGCAGAACCTGTTTTAAGGTATCCAACAATTTCAGCACCACCATTTTTAGTACGCTCTACAATTTCTAAAATCTCTTCTTCATCCAATACATCCGTCAACGGAACACCTGCAACTGTTGAAAACTTAGGAAGTGGCACCATGTCATCTCCATGTCCACCCATTACCGATGCTCTAATTTGTCCTGCACCATAACCGATTTTCTCATGAATAAAGTGTGCCATACGTGCACTGTCTAAGATTCCCGCCATACCAATGACTCTCTCTTTTGGAAAACCTGATTCTTTAAGTGCAACATACGTCATTACATCTAGTGGGTTTGAAACCATAATAATAATTGAATCTGGTGCATGTTCTTTTACATCTTTTACCACTTGCTTTGTAATTTCTGCATTTATCATAAGTAAATCATCTCTACTCATACCAGGAAGTCTTGGTGACCCTGCGGTAATAACAACCACATCTGAACCTGCCATATCTGAAGCTTCTTCTGCCACAGAAACCAGTGTATGCATACGTGCAGCATTTGCCGCTTGTGACATATCTAGTGCTTTACCTCTTGCAATCTCAATATTTCTATCACGAAGTACAATTTCGTGACAAATTCCTTTCATTGCCAATGAATACGCTACAGTAGCTCCAACATTTCCTGCACCAATAATTGATACTTTTTTACCTTTAGCCATTTAAAATCCTTAGTAGTATAGTGAGAACATTAGGGGACCTCAAGCAAAACATAAATCATAATGTTTGTTATCAATTATGCTTTGCACAGTGATGAGGCGTACATCAACCCTATGTCTGAGTGTATATTACTTGTAAAAAACACAAATAATAGTTCTATGAGTATAACTTATAAAGGTTAGATTTTTGTAAAATGATGATGATTTATTTGAAATAATTATTGAACTGTTACTGATTGTTATTCAAAAAGTTCAATTTTGAAGTGCCTAAAGTAGAAATACGCTAGGTAACGCCTATTCTCTTCTATAAAAAGAAGAGAATAGTGTAAGATTAATACAAATTAGATTGCATCAATAATAGCATTTAAAGTTGCAGATGGTCTCATCGCAGCTTCTGCTTTTTCGTCATTTGGATGGAAATAACCACCAATGTCTTGAGCTTTACCTTCTACAGAAAGTAACTCTTCAATAATTTTAGCTTCATTCTCTTTAAGTGCAGCAGCTACTGGTGCAAATTTTTCAGCTAGTTCAGCGTTTGCTCCGTTTGCCAATGCATCTGCCCAGTACTGAGCTACGAAGAAGTGAGACGCTTTGTTATCTGGCTCTCCACATTTTCTTGAAGGTGCTTTGTTGTTGTCAAGGTAAGCATCATTAGCAACATCAAGTGCCGCGGTAAGAGCAGCAAGTTTGTCATCATTGTGTTTGTTACCAATAAATCTTAATGACTCAGCCAATGCCAAGATTTCACCTAAAGAATCCCATCTTAAGTGACCCTCTTTTAGGAATTGATCCACATGTTTTGGAGCTGAACCACCTGCACCTGTTTCGTATAGTCCACCACCTGCTAACAATGGCACGATAGATAGCATTTTTGCACTTGTTCCAAGCTCTAGGATTGGGTACATGTCTGTTAGGTAATCTCTAAGAACATTTCCTGTCACAGCAATAGTGTTTTTACCCTCTCTTACTCTAGCATTTGTAAATCTTGTAGCCTCTGCAATCTCCATGATTTGAATATCAAGACCATCAGTGTCAAGGTCTGCTAAGTAAGTGTTTACTTTTTCAATCATTTGAGCATCATGCGCTCTGTTTGCATCTAGCCAGAAAATAGTTGGAACACCCTCTATTCTTGCTCTCTCAACGGCTAGTCTTACCCAGTCTTTGATAGGAATATCTTTGGCTCTACTCATTCTCCAGATGTCTCCAGCTTCACACTCGAAACTCATAAGAGTTGTACCATTTTCAGCAGTTACCGTTACTGTTCCCGCTTCTGCTAATTCAAATGTAGTTGGGTGAGAACCATACTCTTCTGCTTTTTGAGCCATAAGACCAACATTGGCTACAGAACCCATTGTTGTTACATCGTATTGACCATTTGCTACACAATCTTTTACCATCTCTTCAAAGAATAGACCATAAGTTGCATCAGGAACAACAGCCACACACTCTTTTGCGTCACCATTTCTATTCCACTGTTTACCACCTTCACGTACCACTACAGGCATAGAAGCATCAATAATGACATCATTTGAAGCGTTGAAGTTTGTTTGACCTTTATCAGAATCAACCATTGCAATTTCAGGATTATCAGACTCAACAACCGCTTGGAATGCAGCTTTAATTTCTGCTTCTTGTGCGTGACCTGCAATTTTTTTCTCCAAGTCACCCATACCAAGGTTAGGATTCACATTTAGTTCTGCAAAAGTATCTGCATATTTTGTAAATACTGGAGCAAAGAAAACTGTAAATGCGTGACCAAACATAATAGGGTCAGAAATTTTCATCATTGTTGCTTTAAGGTGAATTGACCATAAAACATCATTTGCTTTAGCCTCTTCAATGGTTTTCGCAATAAATATTTTAAGTTTAGATACAGACATAAATGTACCATCTAAAACTTCTCCGTCAAGTGCATCAATAACGCCTAATGTATTACCATTTAATGCAATAGTTACTTTTTGAGCATTATCTATGGTAACAGATTTTTCATTTCCAAAGAAATCACCATCTCCTGCCATATGAGAAACATACGATTTAGCATTTTCAGGGAATGCTTTAAGTCTATGTGGATTTTTCTGTGCAAATCTTTTAACAGCTTTTGCTGCACGTCTATCAGAGTTACCTTCTCTCAGTACTGGGTTAACCGCAGAACCAAGACAAGTGCTGTATTTTGCTTGAAGTGCTTTTTCATCATCATTCGCTGGGTTCTCAGGGTAATTAGGAATATCAAATCCTTGTCCTTGAAGTTCAGCAATACACTCTTTAAGTTGACCTACAGATGCAGAAATATTTGGAAGTTTAATAATGTTTCCATCTGCTTCAAGAACAACCTCTCCAAGTTTA
>Ga0256826_1001743_pt1 | contig 13508 bp, 16 predicted proteins | sample CV79metaG_FD_185975 | JGI IMG/M metagenome (GOLD analysis project Ga0256826, IMG submission 185975) | Hydrothermal vent microbial communities from East Pacific Rise, Pacific Ocean - CV79 | ecosystem: Environmental > Aquatic > Marine > Hydrothermal vents | place: Pacific Ocean: East Pacific Rise...
AAGTGCATCGCCACCTACATTACTATCTACTACTGTGTCACCATCTTTAACTTCATACTCTATTGATACAATTTGATTTGCTTCTATTGCCATTTCTCAAGACCTTTACTTTAATTTTTTGTGATTTTATCATAAAATTATATATTATTGCTGAAATAATATGTTATTTCATAAACCTAAATTTCTTCTTGCAACTGTCGATTCCTTTGAAGATGGATACTTCACTACTAGTGCATTATAAAAAGCTTCTGCATGTGTGCTGTCTCCTGTTTTTTCCATAGAAATTGCAGTATGCAACATAAGCGTTGGCATGTAAGAAGCTTTTGAATACAAAGACGAACTTTTCTTAAAATATGTAATTGCATTAGCATAATTTTTTCTTTTGTAGTTCATTTCACCAATCATATAGTGTGAATATGCTGGTTTATAACTTCTTTTTATAAGTGTCTCAAACTCTGTAATTGCTTTCGAATAATAACGCTTTGCATAATTATTTTTAGCCTGTTTATACAGTTGTGCATTATCGCCAGTAGGTTTGGATTTTCTTTTTTTAAGTTCTTTAGCAACAAGGTCTTTAAAATTATTTACACTCTCAACCAAAGTATTAAATTCAAGTTTAGTAACATAATCTTTTTTTAAAGTTTCAAGGACTAAAGACAATTCTAAAATAATATTGTGCATTGCATCAATATCAAGTTTATTTTTTTGAATTGCTTGACTCAATCTCTTTTCATATTCACTTGTTTGCATCGTAGTTTGAGAGTTTTCTTTTTTCAATTGAGAAAGTTTAATTTTATTGTTATGTGCCTTACGACTCAAACTTTCTATAATACCTTGCAATCCATCAATACGTTCCCTAATGGAGTCTACTTCATTTTTTTGGTTATTACTTTTTACGACAACAGTATGTAAGTCTTTTTTTGTTTGTAAAAGAACTTTTTCGTTTGATGTAAGACCATAAGGTTTAGAACTATTGAGGTTGCCAGCACCGAACGCAGAAGGTTCAGCACCGAAAAGAGAGAAAGGTATGAGAGCTATTAAAAAAACAGTTAAAAGCTTACTATTCATGTACTAAACTATGGAAGTAATGAAAAATCTACACGACGGTTTTTTGCCCAACACTCATCAGTTTTATCTTCACATGTTGGATTACTTTCACCATAACTTACCATTACAATACGTGATGATGCAACACCATTTGCAATGAGTTCTTTTTTTACTGTATCAGCACGTTTTAAACCAAGTGCAAAGTTATATTCATCACTTCCCCATTCATCACAATTACCCTCAAGTTTTACTGTATAATCAGTTGCTGAACTATTTAGTACTTCAGAACCAGCAGATATATGTTTCTTCATATCAGCTTTAATACTAAATCTATCAAAATCAAAATACACTGAAGCTAATTTTTCTTGATTTTCATATAAAGAAAGTTCACTTCCTGAGTTACTACCTGAATTTACCATGCTATCTTCACTAGCTACAGTTTCAGTTTCTACTGCAGCAACTTCTTCAGCCTTTTGTGCATGTTGACTAGTTTGCTTTTTTGCAACTGGTGGTTTTTCATCTACCATAGGTTTTTTATTACTACATCCACTAAACACTAATAATGATGCTACAACACCAGAAAGTACTATACTTTTCATATCTAAATTCCTTCGATTTAATTAAAATTGAATTATTATACCTAAAAATTACTAATTTGTTTTAAAAGATATAAATTATTTTCATGAAATATCAAACTTGGAAGAAACTACCAGTCCATCGACTGTAATCTTCCATATTTCAATGGAAATAGATAATTTTTATTATAATTTAATCTAATGATTCCAATTGAGCTCTGTTCTTTATAATTTTTAATAAATAAAATTGCATCACCATCCTTAGAAAATTCTGGAAATTCGTTAATTCCTGTAGCGGTTAAACGTCTTATGAAATCTGTCTTTGTTGAAATAAGATGTAAGTTGAATGTATTTTTACTAAATATATTTGAACTTTCTCTTGCTTTATATACAATATATTGTCCATTAGCACTACATGCAGAATTACTACGACCATAATATACCATCTGCTCAACTTCTTTAGAACCTATTGTCTTAGAAAATATATTTGGAAATCCAAGTCTATTGGAAACAAAAACTATCGAATGATTTCCTCTAAAATGTCCTCCTACATCTATACCTCCAAAACGGGTTTCCCTACTATACTTTTTTGATTGAACATCGTATAGATATATGTCAGGTTGTCCTTGTGGTGCCATAGTTAAAAGTAATTTTTTTCCATCTTCGCGCACATCAGAACAAATCATCATACCATCTGAAGATATAATCGATTTAATTTTAGATGTTTTTATGTCTACATACTTAAGTGTTGGTTTTAAAGAATCTAAAGATGAAAAGTAAAAAGCATTTTGCTTTTTATTTGCCCATTTAGGAAAAATATTAAAGCCACCTTTTACTATTGTATGTTGATAAGCGAGTGTATAGTCAGCAATTACAATTTCTGTTTTTCTAGGAGCTACAACTTTTGAAAATATAACTTTTCTTTTCATCCATTCAACAGAATCTTCACCCATAAATTCATTAATATCATAGGCAATTGTATGACTGATAAACATAAAAATATTTGCAGATTTCACTTTATAGTTTTTACTGAAAACTTCTTCATTGTCTTTTATTAGTTTCATATATATGTTTAATGCTTCATTATCATCTTTATACATTTCATATCGCATAACGTATCTTTTATCTTTATTTTCAACTAGGATATTCGATTCATTATATTCATTTAACCAGTGATGTCTATCAACATTAAATATTGAAATAACATTCAGATCTGCAACTAAAGTTTTAAAAAATTGTAATTTAAAAGTATCATCATAACTCTGTGATGCATCTTCAATCGCTAAAGAAGGTAATGTATCTACTTTTTTAATAATCTCGATTGTTGCATCATTTGCTTGTAATATCGTGATTAGTAATAATAAAGAAAAAAATAATTTCAATATTTACTCCTTTTGTGATGTTAAAATAACTATAGTATTTGTTGCTTTATTCTCTGGATGTAAAGGAAATACTACAGTTTTTAATTTTTGCTTTATGTTATCAGCTTCATGGTTTAAGGCTTCATTACCAGAATAAGTTAAAACACGGAAGTCAATTAACTGGCCTAAGGCATTTAACACTATAAGTGCTTTAACACTATAACCCTCAGAATTTGAAGGTACATTAAAGTTTTCATAAACAAGAGCATGAATTTTAGCTAAATATTCATTAACTTCTTCAGCACTTGATTCTTGAGTTTTATTCTTAGTTTTTGATATATCATTAATTAAACTTTTATTAATATCTACAATATTAGATTCATTTATATTTGCTTTACTGATCTTTTTTTGTATTGCATTTAAATTTTTATTATCTGCTTGAATTCTTTTTTTATGTACAATCTTTTTTGTCCAAACATCACTAAATAGGTTGTTGATATCAATATTTTTTTGTAATACTTTTTCTTGTGAAGACACTCTAGAAGAAGAAATTTTTTGAATAAACTTCTTTTTCATTTTTTTAGGTAGTGTTACTAAAGATATAGAAAGATAGTTTTTCTTATGAAGTGCAGAAGTATCTATCTTGGAGTTGTGAAACATTAGAGATAAGAAAAGGAATAAAACACTCCCAAATAAAGAAAGTGAAATAAATCCACTCAAATAAAAATATTTAGAATTATCCATTTGTTGCTAATGACACATCCGAAAAACCAGCTTGCTTAACAGCAGCTAAAACAGACATAACAATCCCATACTCTAAACTTTTATCAGCACTAATTAAAACTGTTGCTTTTTTATCAAAGCTTTGTGATTTTTTATAAAAATTTTCTATAAAATTATTTAACAAAAATGTCTCTTTATTAACCTGTAAGACTTTATTTTTATCTATAGTTATATGAACAGGAGGTATCTTTGAAAGTTGGGTAGTAACAGAACCCTGTGGTAACTTTATATTTTCTTCATAAATAATATTTGGAGCAATTACCATTAAAATAGCAAGTAAAACTAACATTACATCAACTAAAGGAGTGATGTTCAGTTCTGGTTTATCATCCCAATCATAAATCATGATTATACTTTACGAGCTAGTATTGCATCACTTTGCATTTGTATGTAACTAATGAGTTCAAATGATTTTCTCTTTAGCATCTGATGATATGTATATGCAAAAATAGCTACAAAAATACCAGCTGATGTCGCCACTAAAGCATCAGAGACACCACTTGATATAACTGACATACTGCCACTACTTTGACCAATGTGAGAAAAAGTATCTAAGATAGATACTACTGTACCAAAAAGGCCAATGAAAGGTGTAGTAGACGCAAAAATAGAGAGGATTGAAAGACCTTTTGTTGCTTCTTTTGTTGCTGCAAGCATTCCAAGATTTAAAACTTCTTTTGAAACAATATTACTACTACGAATAAAATTATTTAAAAAAGAGTTTTTATGAACAGTTGATGCACCCATAAGAAGTGCTTCTAAAGAAGTACTTTCTTTGGTATACCAACTACTCAAAGAGAAATAACGATAAAAGAACACCCAGTTTAATACAATAAAGTATATTGCTAAAAGTGCTAAAACACCTATAGTAACGGGATGGCTTTTTAGATAAAAATCTATTAAATCGTTTGTCATATATTTATAGTAAACCTTGTGCGGCCGATTCAATTTTAGCAGAAACTACAGCTATTGCTGGGTTTGCATCCGCTATTTCATTGATTAATTCTTTTGCATCTTCTAAAGATTTTGCAATGTCACTTTCATTTTCACCACGAATAGCAACAGCACCTTCAACTAAAATAATAACTTTTTGCTCATCAACTTGGACAACGCCCCAATTGATTAAAATAGATTCAACTGAATTATCGTCTAGTTCAACATCAACAACACCAGCTTCTAAAAGTGTAGTAACAGACGAATGTCCTGCTAATACACCAAATTCACCCTCTTCACCAGGAAGAACAATACTAACAGCTTCACCGTTAAATATCTCTCCATTTGGTGTGAGAATTTCAAGTTTAAATGTATCCATAAATAGTCCTTTTAAACTTTATTACTTACTATTTTTCTCATGTTTAGCGATAGCTTCATCCATGCTACCAACCATATAGAATGAGTTTTCAGACATGTAGTCATAATCACCATTAAGAATACCTTTAAACCCAGCAATAGTCTCTTCAAGTTTAACATACTTACCAGGAGCTCCTGTAAATACTTCAGCAACAAAGAATGGCTGAGAAAGGAATTTCTCAATTTTACGAGCACGTTCAACAATATTTTTATCATCTTCGCTAAGCTCATCCATACCAAGAATCGCAATGATATCTTGAAGGTCTTTATATTTTTGAAGTGTAGTTTGTACACCACGAGCTACTGCATAATGCTCTTCACCAACGATTTGTGGATCAAGTAATCTTGAAGTTGAGTCCAATGGATCAACAGCAGGATAGATTCCTTTTTCCGCAATTTTACGGTTAAGTACTGTTGTTGCATCTAAGTGAGCAAAAACAGAAGCTGGAGCTGGATCCGTTAAATCATCTGCTGGTACATATACCGCTTGAACAGAAGTAATTGAACCAGTTTTAGTAGATGTAATTCTATCTTGTAATGCACCCATTTCACGAGCAAGTGTTGGTTGGTAACCAACAGCTGAAGGGATACGACCAAGAAGTGCAGACATCTCTGAACCTGATTGTGCGAAACGGAAGATATTATCAATAAACATCAATACATCAAGACCTTTTTCATCACGGAAATACTCAGCCATAGTAATACCAGTAAGCGCGATACGGTTACGTGCACCTGGAGGCTCACTCATCTGACCGTAGCACAGTGCAACTTTGTCAAGTACATTCGAATCTTTCATTTCGTGGTAAAGGTCATTTCCTTCACGAGTTCTTTCACCAACACCAGCGAAAACTGATAATCCATCATGACCATGAGCAACATTATGAATAAGCTCCATGATAATAACTGTTTTACCAACACCAGCACCACCAAATAGTCCAACTTTACCACCCTTAGAGTAAGGAGCAAGTAAATCAACAACTTTGATACCTGTTTCAAACATTTCAGTAGTAGTTGATTGATCAACTAATGGTGGTGGAGTACGGTGAATAGACCATGTAGGTGCATCTTTGATTTCATCAAAACCATCAATAGTCTCTCCGATTACATTAAAGATACGTCCTAGAACTTTTTCGCCAACTGGAACTTTGATAGGAGAACCAGTAGCAGTAGCATCCATACCACGAACTAAACCTTCACTCATATCCATTGCAATTGTTCTTACACGGCCATCACCTAAGTGAGCTGCAACTTCTAGTACTAAACGAGTTTCAGTACCTTCTAAATTAATTTTTACTTCAATTGCCTCATTGATTACCGGAAGATAACCATCGAAATCAACATCAACAACCGGGCCCATAACCTGGCTAATTTTACCAATCATATTTTTCTCCATTATTTCATTGACTCCACACCACTAATAATTTCTATTAGTTCTGTAGTAATAGCAGCTTGACGTGCTTTGTTAAACTTCACATTGAGTGATTTAACCATATCTTTAGCATTGTTTGTTGCTGTATCCATAGCCTGCATACGCGCAGAATGTTCTGCAGCAACAGAATCTATCAATGCATAGTATATACTATAATCAACATATTTACTTACTAAAGCATCAAGCATTTTCTCTTCATCTTCAGCTTCAATCTCTAACATAGAACTACTTTGAGCACTTGCGCAATCAAAACTTGTTGCATCTACAGGAAGTACTTTATTAACATGTAACTCTTGAGTTATCATATTTTGATATCCATTATAGATTATATGTAGAGCATCAATTTTACCATCTTTATAATCTTCAAAAGATGTCGCGATAAATTTATCAGATCTCTCTTTGTCTGGTTTAGAACTTAAATCTATAATAGTATCAAACATTTCTGTTTCATTATATTTAAAAAACTCTACACCTTTTTTACCGATTCCACGTAAACGTACTTTTACATCTTGTTCTTTATACTCTTTTAAAAGTTTATTAACAGCTTTAATTGTTTGAATATTAAAACCACCACAAAGACCTTTATCTGCAGTAACAAAAACAATGTCAACAATTTTTGGATTTTCAATCGCTGTGAAACATCGATTGTTAATTCCTCCAATTTTGCTACATTCTATACGTCCAGCTATTTCGGCAATTACCTGATTCATTTTATCAGCATACAAACGAGAGCGTTTTGCTAACTCTTCAGCACGGCGAAGTTTCGCAGTACTTACAAGTTTCATAGCTCTTGTTGTTTTTTGAGTATTTGAAACACTCTTTATCTGTCTTTGAATGTCTTTCAAGTTTGCCATTAAGTATCCCTTAGTTAGCTACGAAGCTAGCTTTGAATTCTGCAAGTGCTTTTAACAATAATGCTTTTGTGTCATCATCAACTTTAGAAGTACTTCTAATATTTTCAAAAATCTGAGGATAAGATGCTTCAATAAATGGATACATTTCAGCTTCAAAACGTACAACGTTTGAAGGATCCATATCATCTAAGAAACCTTCATTTCCTGCGAAGATAATAGCAACTTGTTTTTCAGCAGAAAGTGGAGAAAAAGGCCCTTGTTTAAGAACTTCAACCATTCTTTGTCCACGTTCTAGTTGATTACGAGATGTTACATCAAGGTCAGATGCGAACTGAGCAAATGCTTGAAGTTCACGATACTGAGCAAGGTCAAGACGAAGTGTACCAGCAACTTGCTTAGTAGCTTTAATCTGAGCTGCACCACCAACACGAGATACTGAAAGGCCAACATTAATTGCTGGACGAACACCCGAGTTAAATAGTTCAGTTTCAAGGAAAATCTGACCATCAGTAATAGAGATAACATTAGTTGGGATATATGCCGCAACATCACCCTCTTGTGTTTCAATAATAGGAAGTGCAGTTAATGATCCTGCTCCATCTTCATCACATACTTTTGCAGCACGTTCAAGTAAACGAGAGTGAATATAAAAAACATCACCAGGATATGCTTCTCGACCTGGAGGACGACGAAGGATAAGTGACATTTCACGGTAAGCAACTGCATGTTTAGATAAATCATCGTACACAATTAAGCCATGTCTTGCATTATCACGGAAGTACTCTCCCATTGTAACACCAGTATATGGAGCTAAAAATTGAAGTGCAGCAGCTTCAGCAGCAGTTGCAGATACAATGATTGTATATTCCATTGCACCATGTTCTTCTAAACGACGAACAATTTGTGCAACAGTTGATTCTTTTTGACCGATTGCAACATATACACAAGAAACACCATTACCTTTTTGGTTAATGATTGCATCAAGAGCAACAGTTGTTTTACCAGTTTGTCTATCACCAATAATAAGTTCACGTTGACCACGACCAATTGGAACAAGAGCATCAATTGCTTTAATACCAGTTGATAAAGGTTCATGAACAGATTTACGATTCATAATTCCAGGTGCTTTTTCTTCAACAAAACGAGTTTGAGAAGTTTCAATTGGACCTTTACCGTCGATTGGCTCACCAAGTGCATTTACAACGCGACCAAGAAGTGCATCACCAACAGGAACTTTAAGAAGTTTACCTAAACGCTTTACACTCATACCTTCACGAAGTTCTGTACCAGCACCTAAGATAACAACACCTACAGCACTTTCTTCAAGGTTCATAACAAGACCTTGAGTCCCATCTTCAAATTCAACCATTTCTCCAGCCATAACGTTGTTCAGTCCGTAAACTTGAGCAACACCATCTGCATAAGAAACAATTTTACCAGTTTCATTAATATCAACACTTAATTCAAAGTTGTCAATACGTTCTTTAATTATTGAGCTGATTTCATCAGCTTGAATTTTTGCTACCACTATTTATTCTCCTCTCTTAAAATTAAATTGCTTTAATTATATGTTCTATAATTTGGTTATCTATTCTATCTTTAGAAAAGTTAATTTCTATACCAAGATCTTCAACATCTACTTTAATACCATTAAAATCATTTTTTACTGATGCTAATGTTATGCTTGCATTAAATTTCTTACCAAGACCCGTACTTAATTCTTCGATTAATTTTGTATCAATACTACTATCACTGTAAATAACACCTTCATAAGTACTTGTTGATTTTGCTATATCTTTTTTTAATTCTTCTGCTATTGCAGGAATAATATTGATACGTTTATTTTCAACAAGTAATTTTATAAAGTTGTTCAAATTTTCAGAATTAGCAACTTTTACAGATGCTAGTAATATATCTAATTTATCTTTTGAATTAACATTTGGACTCTCAATAATACTAATAAATTTACTGTCTTTAAATGACTCTGACAGCGTAGAAAATATAGTTGCAAGATTTTTTAAAGAATCTAAATCTAAACCAGATTTAAGTGCCTTAATATATCTTTTTGCGATTAACTCTTCCACTTATGCCACCTTCTTTAAAAGAACATTTGCCATAGCTTTTTTATCAAAATTCTCAGAACTTTGAGCGAGTGTTTCAGTTACTATAGCTTCTACAACATCTCTTACCATTTTTCTTTGTTCAAATTGCATTAAAGAAGTATGTTGCACAACAACTGCCTTTAAATCACTATCACATTGAACCATAATATTATCGTTAATAATTTTATTCTCTTTTTTTGAAGATTTCAAAAGACCTTCTGCAAACTTTTCAGCTTCAGAAATTTTTTCTAGTGCTTCTTTTTTCAGAGAAATTGACTCATTTAATTTGTCTTGAACTCTACTCAAGTCATCAGCAATTGCTTGACTTCTTGATGCAAAATAATTCTTTGCTGGTTCAGCAACTAAATACCAAACAAGACCTGCAAAAAGTGCAAAGTTAACTGCTCTTTGTACAATGTCTGTAGATCCATGTTCCGCTTCAGATGCCAATGCATATGTTGATATCATTAGCATGATGACTAAAATTCTACTCACATAACACCCTTTATATTTGACTAAATTTAGCTTTAACAGCTTCTTTAAACATTGGAATATTTGATGTTAAATCAGTCGTCAATTGTGTTTTAGACACAACAAGTGACTTTTCAAACTCTAAATACTCTTGTGCAAGTTCTGCACGCTTCGCCTCTAATTTACTATCTGCCAACTCTTTAGCATCTGCAATAACTTTTTCTCTTAGGGCCGCTGCTTCTAGTTTAGCATTCATAACTATTTGTTCAGCTTTAGAAGTTAATTCGTCAATTTCGTTATCATTTGAACCTGCTTTGTTCAGGTCTTTTTTAATATCGTCATCACGTTTATTCATAAAACTAAATAATGGGTTATAAAGCCAACTGTTTAAAACGGCAATAAGCGAAAGAAATACAACAAATGTAACCAAAAGTAGTATTGGATTTATATCTAACATAGCACCTCCTAAAAGTTGCGAGATTATACTACTATTTTATTGAAAGGATAGTTAAAGTATGAGAAAAAAAGAAAATATTCTCAACTTTTTTAGGAAGTGTGACTTAATTAAACCACTTTAGCATGTTTTTTATCTGTGCTTCATCTTCAAATTCTATTGTAAATTTGTTATTTGAGATTTTAGATTTAAAACCTAAGTCTAAAAATTTATTTTGTAAAGATGAGAAATCATAACTTTTGATTACAGTTTTTTTAACTACCTCTTGTTTGGATGATTTCATACTTTTAATCATTGCTTCAACTTCTCGTACACTCAATTTTTGACCTATTATTGAATTCACTATCAGTTGTTGTTGTTTATCATCTAAACCGACTAAAACTTTTGCATGCCCAGCTGTTATTTTTTTCTCAAGCAGTGCTTTTTGTGTTTTGTTTGAAAGTTGTAATAATCTTAATGTATTTGTAATATGTGTTCTACTTTTATGAATAGTTGTAGCTAATGCTTCTTGTGTAATATTTTGGTGTGATAATAGTTCACTATAAGCATTTGCAAGTTCAATTGCATTTAACTCTTCGCGTTGAATATTTTCTATCAAAGCAAACTTACGCATATTATATTCATCGGCATTTAAAATAATTGCACGAATAGATTGAAACTTTGCAAGTTTAGAAGCACGTAATCTTCTCTCTCCTGCTATGAGTACATATCCATCAATATCATTTTCAATAACTACGACAGGCTGAATAAGTCCATCTTCTTTAATCGACTCCGCGAGTTCTTGCAGTGATGTTTCATCAAATGATTTTCTTGGTTGATATGGATTAGGTTCTATATCTTTAATTGCTATTTCTGCAATACCATCAGTTTGTGTACCTTCATTATCATATGCTTCACTCACTTCTGTAAAAAGTGCGTCAAGACCACGTCCTAATGCTTTTGATTTCATTATTTAATAATTGCCTGTGCTAGATTTTGATATGCTATAGAACCGCTAGATTTTACATCATAAAGAATAGCAGGTTTTCCAAAAGAAGGAGATTCTGCTAGTTTAACATTTCGAGGAACAACAATATAGTTATCTTCTTCATCTTTAAAAAGTTTGCCATTAAAATGTTGTTTCAAATCTGCGAAAACCTGTTTTGAAAGATTATTTTGAGAACTAAACATTGTTGGAATAAAGCCTTTTATTTTCAATTTTGGATTAATTGATTTTCTTACAAGCTTCACTGTATTTAAAAGCTGTGCTAAACCTTCTAACGCGAAAAACTCACACTGAATCGGAATAAGTACAGAATTTGATGCAGAAAGAGCATTGATAGTCATGGGTCCAAGTGCTGGAGGAGAATCTATCAAGATATAATCATATTCTTTCACTACATTTGCAATCGCTTTTTTAAGGACTAGTTCTCTTCCCTTAGCATTATCCGCATCATAGTACTCTTTTTCAATCCCAACAAGCCCAATATTTGATGGTGCTAAATGTAGTGTTGGAATATCTGATTTTAAAATAATATCTTTAAGTTTTTTTGCACCAATCAACACATGATAAATATTAAATTCATAATCATTTCTATGAAAACCTAATGAAGTAGTCGCATTTGCTTGTGGATCAGCATCTATAAGTAAAACCTTTTTTTCCGCAACAGCAAGAGAAGCAGCTAGATTAACAGCAGTCGTTGTTTTACCAACACCACCTTTTTGATTTGCTATTACTATTATTTCACTCATCGTCTACTATATATCCTTATACCGTTATTTGTTATAGATCCATCATCTTCGAGATGTGCATCACCTAGTGGAATTTTTTCATTTTTTTCATGTGTAGAGAAGTTTTGATTCTTGTAAAATTCTAGCTTATATTTGCTAAAAACCTGCTTCCATGAAAACTCTTTTTCAAGATTTTTAAAATATTTTTCCAATAATTTTTCTATAGATATTTCAATATCTAATTTTGCAAAATCTTTCTGAGCAGTTTTCAAGTTTAAACCTACACCACAGACCAAAGAATCATTGATAACATTTGTAATCATTCCACCTATTTTTTGCTTACCAAGATAAAAATCATTAGGCCACTTTAACCAAACTTGAGATTTTTCCTCTTCAAGTGTCATTTTTAAAATATATGCAAAATATATAGATGCAGATTCAAGTTTTAAATCCTGAGTTAAAGAAGTGAGAGGTAAACTAAAAGATAAAAATAGATTTCCCTCTAGTCCTATCCAACTATTATCACGACTCCCTTGACCTGCTGTTTGAATTTTTGCGACTACTGAATAAGGAGAAACTACTCTCTTTTCAACAAGTAATTTTTTAAGATATACTTGTGTAGAATCAATACTCTCAAGAAAGCGTATTTTCAATACTTAATCTTTTGCCATTAATATATGCACTAATTTCTACTTCTTTTTTAGAAGGTGCTTGAACCCGTTCTATACTTATACTTCCTTTTTCACACCCTATGACAATATTGTTTTTATTTATTTCCAATATCTCACCAGCTTTGTGTTTTTCTTCTGTCTCCACTAAAGTAATTGTTTTAAGCTTTAAACCACTTTCTAAAAATATACCAGGCCATGGGGTAAAAGCTCTATATTTGTTATAGAGTGTAAGTGCATCATCAAATTTAACTTCACCATGAGCTTTTGTAATTTTTTTACAATGTGTTGCTTTTTTCTCATCTTGTTTTTCTGGAGAATATGAAGAAAAATTTTGTAGTACATCAACTGTTAATTCACTTGCCACTTCCGTTAAAGTATCAAAAAGAGTAGCAACTAAAGTATCCTTTGAAACACTCACTTCATTTATTTTAAGAATATCACCAGTATCTAAGCCCTCTTCCATTAACATCGCTGTTACACCTGTTTTCATGTCACCATTTAAGAGTGTTTGTTGGATTGGGCTTGCTCCTCTGTATTGTGGTAAAATTGAAGCATGTAAGTTGATACAAGGAGCATGATCTAAAATCTCTTTTGGTAAAATCTGTCCATAAGCCGCTACAACAATATAATCACACTTCTGAACAACTAGTTCAGCTACTACTTTCTCATCTCTTAATCTAGTTGGTTGATATACTGGGATA
>Ga0256826_1001744_pt1 | contig 13507 bp, 1 predicted proteins | sample CV79metaG_FD_185975 | JGI IMG/M metagenome (GOLD analysis project Ga0256826, IMG submission 185975) | Hydrothermal vent microbial communities from East Pacific Rise, Pacific Ocean - CV79 | ecosystem: Environmental > Aquatic > Marine > Hydrothermal vents | place: Pacific Ocean: East Pacific Rise...
CTTACGTTTTTCAGTTTCCGTTTCGTGGAAACGGCGAGCACGAGCTTCAGTAACGATTAAGTTACGGTCAGTCTGCTTTTTGAAACGACGGTAAGATGCATCAAAATTATCATCATGGCGTAGTACAATACCAGGCATATCACATCACCCACTTTCTTTTAAAATTTGAAATGCAATTATAGCAAAATATTATTTAAGTTTAGATTAAAGATACTATTTCCCACTTTTTTTATTGCAATCTCGCTTATCTCCAAAAATACAGCGACGATTTTTTATCATTCTATAGGTAAAAAAGATAAAAATTATAAGCGCTAGAGTTAAGCTCATAAAAGCTTGTGTTTGAAACCCTTTTTCATAAAAATTATAACTGGCAGCTAAAAGTGCCATTGCAATGAGTAAACACATGAAATTTCCTATATATTTTATAAGAAACATAATAGCATGAGTTTACTTAGGTTTTTTTTCATTTAATATATAAAATATAAAAAATAGGTATAATCTGTATAGTTAATTTTCCAAAATGATAGATAGAAGGTACGTTTATGAAGCAGATTGAAACCGTTGAATACAAGAATGAAAAGATTATTATTAAAGAACTTCCAGGTAGTGGAGAAGATGTTCAAGTCTTTGTCCGACCTAGTGATAAAATTGATTTTTCTCAAAACATAGATAAGGCAACTTATCAAATTGTTGGAGGGGATATTTTACTTAAGTTACCAGATGGTGGTACTATAACATTCGTATCTATGGGGCTTCTAGCATTTATGGACAATAGTGTTTCAATCAACTTTCCAACAGGAAGTATAACTATTTTAGATATTTTATCTCAAATAGACGAGGTAAAAGAGTCACCTTTAGAGTCTGTAATAACAGATGATTTTGTACAGTTATCAGAAGAATACTCAGATACTAAAGAGCAAGATCAAGCAGAAGAGAATCAAAATTTTTCTCAAATTATACAAGAACCACAACCTCAATCTTTAAGTGCAAAATTAACTAAAACTGAAGATGATATCGCAAAACTTGATGAAGAAACACCAGTTAATAAGTTTAATGCAATGTATAAACCAACGGATGACAACCCTGTAAATGTTAATATATCAGATGTAAATAATGCCGTGGAAGCGGGCTTGAAGTTTACATTAACAGCTTTTCAAACAGCATCCTTAGAGACGAAAAATGCTGATGGAGATGTGTTACAAGTTGATGGTGGAGGGGGAAGTTCATATGGTGCTGCCGTAGATACTCCTGAAGCACAGTTTCAAGCAGAAAAACTAGACTATTCAAAAGATGCAGATGGAGATGACAACACTGAAGCAATAACTATTTATGGAGATGCACCAAAGCTTTTTAAAATAGATCCTGATGATGTAAATTCTGCATCACAACTTGCACGTGACCTCTCTATTAGACCTGAGCAACCAATAGGTTTTGGTATCAGTTCCATAAGTATTTCTAACCTTCCTGATGGTTTTAAGATAGTCGGTGCTACATATAGTAATGGTACATGGGAAGTTCCAGAAGCTGAGTATGACTCAAATGGAAATCTTACTAAAGATGGTTTTAGTGTTGATATAAATACAGGTAAAGCAAGATTTACGATGACATACCCCGATGACTTATCAGAGGGAGAAGAGATAACAGCTGTAATAAATTTTACTTCTACTTTTGATACAGCTAATCTTCTTCCCGGAGAGAGTGTTGATACTCCAGATGTTTTAAGCCTTACTGGACAAGGAAGACTCTACATAGTAACTAAAGAGATAGATTGGGAGTCTCCAACTGGATACGAAGATTTTATTGATGATTCACAGAGAGTTGTACTCGCTACAAACCCAAATAATAATGTTATTTTTACATCTCATGGTGACTCTACTGTTTATGGTGGAGAGGGGATTGATACGGTAGTTGGATATGAGGGAAATGACACTATTAGCGGTGCAAAATCTAATGATTATCTTGATGGTGGTGCTGGTGATGATACAATTAATGGTGATGAGGGTGATGATACTCTACTCGGGAAAGAGGGAACAAATACTCTTGATGGTGGAGAGGGAATAGACACAGCTGACTACTCTTATGTAACAGATAGTGATGGAGTGACAGTAAACTTAGATACCCAAAGTGCTTCAGCTTTAGATGTAACAGATACTCTTTTAAATATAGAAAGAGTTGTGGGAAGTGATGAAGCTGATGAGATTACAGGTGATGATTTAGCAAATATTTTAGAAGGTGCAGATGGAGTTGATACTCTTGTTGGACTAGATGGATTAGATACTCTTGATGGTGGTGCTGGTGATGATACTTTAGATGGTGGAGATGGAAATGATTTACTTCAAGGTGGCACTGGAAACGACTCTCTTTTAGGTGGAGAAGGTGATGATACACTTGAGGGTCAAAGCGGTAATGATACACTTTTTTATGATGCTGGCGATGATACTTTAGATGGAGGAATAGGCTCTGATACTTTAGATTTTCAAAATTTTGATGGTGGTGTAGTTGCAAATATTTTAGAAGGAAATGTAACTATTGATAACAACTCAGATGTAGATGTTATGACAAATTTTGAAATACTAAATGGTTCTTCTTCCGATGATGAACTTACAGGTGGTAGTGATGATAATACCCTCTATGGTGCTGATGGTGCAGATACTCTTCGTGGAAGTGATGGAAACGATGTTTTACATGGTGATGCAGGAGATGATACACTTAAAGGTGGAGCAGATGTAGATACTCTTGAAGGTGGTTCAGGTGATGATGTCTTAATCGGAGGAACGGGTTCTGATAAACTAGATGGTGGACTCAATAGTTCGCTTGGAGATACTGCTGATTACTCTGATGAGGGTGCAATCCGTACAACTTTAGATGAGGGAACTTATACTGCTGTAAATGTAAGTGGTGGAGATAGTGACCAGATAAAAAGTATAGAAAATATTAAAGGTTCAAACACTGGTGATGATAGCATAGCAGGTGATGCTCTAGTTAATATTATAGATGGTCAAGGTGGTGATGATACTCTTGGAGGTGGTTCAAATGATGATACACTTCTTGGTGGTTCGGGAGATGATACTCTTAGTGGAAATGAAGGAAATGACACACTCTTAGGTGGAAGTGGAAGTGATACTGCAGACTACACAACAGAAGGGAAAATTACAGTTGACTTATCAGCATCAAATGATGTAACTATTATCAATGGAGCAACAACAGAAACAGACACACTCTCTGATATTGAAAATATTACAGGTTCAGATACTAAAGGTGATGAGATAACAGGAGATAGTGGTGCCAATACCCTTAAAGGTTTAAGTGGAGAAGATACTATTTCTGGTGGTGAAGGTGATGATTACTTAGATGGTGGATTAGATAATGACACTCTTTATGGTGGTGCAGATCAAGATACATTGAAAGGTTCTTTTGGTGATGATTATCTTGAAGGTGGTCTTGGAAATGACATCTTAGAAGGTGGTGCAGGAATAGATGTTATCTCTTACTCTGGAGCAGAAAATAGTGTAGATGTTCACCTTGATACAGGAGTAGCAACGGGAGATGGTGTTGACTCTATCTTAGATGTTGAAAATGTTATAGGTTCTGACTATAAAGATAAAATCACTGGTAATGATGAAATAAATACTATCTTTGGTGGAGCTCAAGATGATACTATCTTTGGTGGAGAAGAGGATGATACACTTTTTGGTGAAGATGGAGATGACACACTAAGTGGTGGAGAGGGTATAGACAAAATCTACGGTGGAGATGCTAGTGCTGATGCAAGTCAACAAGATATGGCATCATATAAAGATGTTTCAAGTGGTGTTGGAATAACAGTAGATATGACAAAAGACAACTCCTCTTCTACAAATGCAGTTGTCTCTAACGATGGTTATAATAGTGTTGATTATCTTTATGGTATTGAAAATATTCAAGGAACTGAATCTAAAGATTATATTATCGGAGATGATGGAGAGAATTACATTCTAGGTGAAGAAGATAAAGATACTCTTTATGGTGGAGATGGTGTGGATACTCTTGATGGTGGGGCACAAGATGATACTCTTCGTGGAGATGCAGGAAATGATACACTCTTAGGTGGAGATGGTGAGGATACTGCTGACTACTCTGCTTCTACAAATGCTATTAAAGTTGATTTAGACAATGCTGATGCCGATGGGTATAATGTTAGTGATGACGGAGAAGATGGTAAAGATAGACTTGTCGGAGTGGAAAATATACTCGGTACAAATTCCTCAGATGCAGATACTATCATAGGAGATAGTGAGCGCAACATTCTTTCTGGACTTGAAGGTGATGATACACTGAAGGGTGAGAGTGGTTTAGACACTCTTTACGGAGATGTAGGAAGCGATACTTTTTTTGGTGGAGCTGATGCTGACTATATGGATGGAGGAAGTGAGTATACAACTAACAAGGGTGATAATGATAGTGATGATGGTAGTGAACATGATATTGTTGACTACTCTGACCTTGTTGATAATGGTGTAAAGGTAAACTTTTCTACACATTCAGCTACCGGTGATGGTAATGATGTTATTTACAATATGGAAGATATTAGAGGTTCATCTTTAGATGATACTCTCTCTGGAGATTCAGAAAAAAATACCATTTATGGTGGTGATGGAGATGATATTTTAGAGGGAGAGGGTCTAAAATCTGATGGTAGCAAAGTTCTAGATACTGAAGATGAAGACTATCTTTATGGTGAAGATGGAAATGATACTCTTCGTGGAGATTCTGGTGATGATTTCTTGTTTGGTGGGGATGGAACAACTGATACTGGAAGTGATACAGCAGACTACTCAACAGTAACAAGTGACACAGGGATAAACGCCGACTTAACACAGACTGTACAAGTAAGTGAAGATGGTTACGGAACAAAAGATACTCTTGATGGGATAGAAAATATTTCGGGTAGTAAGAATGATGATACGATTAAGGGGAGTGATACAGATAGTTTAAATATTCTCTCTGGTAATGAAGGTGATGATAATTTTATCGTATCAGATAAGCAGGATAGTTTTATCGGTGGTGCAGGTAAAGATACTATAGATTATAGCGCGCTTACAAATGGTGACACAAAAGGAATTGTTGTAGATTTCGATGTTGCAGGAGAAGAGAAAACAATTACTAAAACAACTGATAGTGATACTTATGATGACCTAGTAAAAACAGTTGAAGTTGTTGTAGGAACAGACTATGATGATACTTTTACTGGTGGCTCAGGTGCTGATGAGTTTTATGGAAGAGATGGAAATGACTCATTTTTAGGTAATAGTGGTAATGATACTCTTTTTGGAGAGAGCGGTGATGATATCATTACTGGTGGTGATGATGATGATTTACTTCAAGGTGGTACTGGTAGTGATACTCTTATTGGAGGTACTGGTGATGATAGACTTGAAGGTGACTCCTTAGATGAAGATGGAAACTCTGGTGCAAACGAAGCAGGTGCTGTCGATGTTGCAGACTATACATCTTCTGCAACAAAAATCTCTTTAGATTTAGATAACAATCAAGTTGTTGGTGAAGATAGTGGAACAGATACTATATCTAACATAGAAGTTATACTTGCTACAAACTATGAAGATACTTTAGTCGGTGACGATAATACAAATATTTTAGATGGTCGTGCATCAAATGATACTATCATAGGTCAAGATGGAGATGATACTCTCATTGGCTTTAGTGGTGGAGATACTATCAATGGTGGTTTAGGTAGTGACATAATTATTGGTGGTGAAGATACCGATACAGCAGGTTTTAATAGAGTAGAAGTAAATGGTTCACAAACTGATGATATTACAGAAATAGTATCAGTAGACTTGGAAAATAATAGTGCTTCAATAATCACTATAGATAGAACAGATACAGCAGAAGTTGTCACATATAGTTTTGATATAAATGGTACAACTATCTCCTATGAAGCTCAAGATGGGGAGAGTGGAGATTTTGTAGTCTCAAAACTTTTTGATGCGATGCAAGATGCTGGTTTAACAGACATAAAACAGATTAATGATATTTCAAATTCACCAAATATTGATAGTGATCACACTTCACATCGATTACTTATTATGGATACATCAGCAGGACAAACAGGTTTTACTATTTCAAATGTAACAGAGCTAACAGAGATAGTTTCTGGAACTGCAATCTCAAATGATGAGGTTGATTATATTTTTGATGTTGACAATATCATAGGAAGTGATATTCTTACCGATAGTGCAAGTAATAGAGTTGGAGATACTTTAGAAGGAAATAGTGCTAACAATGTTATTAACGCTGGAGCAGGTGATGATACTATCTTTTCAACTGCTGGGACAGATATTTTAGATGGTGGTGCTGATAGTGACTGGATAGATTACTCTAAGCAAACATCTAAAGTAAATAGTGATCTCGATGATGATGCGGGAAACAACCCTATAACAGGAACAGATAACTTTGGTAATACACTGATAAATATAGAAAATATCCGTGGAACAAATGTTGTTGATGGCGATACCTTAGTCGGTGATGAAAAAGCAAATATTATAGAAGCTGGTGACAATAATAATAACGATAACACTAACAATAACAATAGAGACACTCTTTCTGGTGAAGGTGGAGAAGATACTCTCTATGGTCAAGGTGGAAGTGATATGCTCTATGGTGGAGCTGATAACGATACACTTTTTGGTGGTGCACAAACAGATACTCTCTATGGTGGAACAGGTCTAGACACCTATGATGGAGGGGAAGATTACGATGTTGTCGACTATGTAAGTACGGGTGGAATACTACTAGATATGACAAGTATGTCTAGAACTGATGCTGATGGAGATGGAGAAGATGTTGTAGATGGTATAACAATTACAACAGAATATATAGATGTAGAAGAGATTTATGGTTCTCAAAGTGCTGATGAAATTATAGTTACTGACGATATGAATATCTCATCAAGAGAGGGTGATGATATCTTGATAGGTGGTGATGGTTCAAATAGAATTAGTGGATCAGATGGAAATGACTTGATTGATGGTGGAGAGGGTGATGATACTCTTTATGGAGGAGAGGATAGTGATGTTTTTTATACTAACTCTGGTTCAGATACTATTGATGGGGGAGAAGATACAGATACTATTGATTTTAGAGATGATAGAACTTATGTATCATTAGATTCTTCAACTCAGGATATTGGAAAAAATACTACAGAAGGTATTGATGTAGATTTTAGAATTACGGAAGATTTAGATGGTAATGGTACGGCAGACTATGGAAAAATCACAAATAATGGTCTGGGAGATAGTGGATATATACGAGCAGTTGAAAACCTAGAAGCTACAAATTTTGACGATACCTTTATCGGTAATGCAAGTAAAAATATAGTAAATCTTTATGATGGAGATGATACATTTTTCATAACAGATGGTTCAGATACTGTTGATGGTGGGGACAATAGTGTTTTAGTTGCTGGTACATTAAACGCTGAGAAAGATACATATACAGATGGAAGTGGTGGTGACTGGATAGATGGTTCATTAGGAGAAGGAGGCTCTATCTTCTTGAACTCTTCTGATACCATAGATGACCAAACAGGTGACCATACTGGTTTTGAACATATGATAGGCTCTAATTCCAGCAATACACTTAAAGCAGATGACCAAGACAATTCTATATTAGGATTAGATGGAAATGATACTCTTCTCGGGCTAGATGGAGACGATTATTTAGATGGTGGTGATGGTAATGATTTAGCGACTTACTCAGGATACTATGGTGATGGAGAGTCTCCAGATTCAATTGTAGTTCATTATGATGATGTAGTTAAAAATATAGATGATGGATTTGGTTCAACAGATGTCCTTTTCAATATAGAAACTATCGAAGGCTCTTCTCATGATGATACATTTTATGGAAGTACAGAGACAGATAGCTTCTTAAGTGGTGGTGGACAAGATAGCTTTGTAGCTTCTTTAGGCGATGACTACTTGAGTGGAAACGAAGGAAGTGTTGCTGCTAGTTTGACTGACTACTCACAACTCAAAGATGGAGATGGTACAGATATAACTGATGCCAAACTTGTTTTAGACCTAGATAACAGAAGTGCAGATGTATCAACTGCAAGTGGAGACTTTACAGATACTTTAGAGAGTATGAAAAATGTTCGTGCAACAGCTAATGATGATACATTAACAGGTAGTGATGCAGATAACTCTTTATATGGTTTAGCAGGGGATGATACATTCTATGCAACAGATGGAAATGATACCTATGATGGTGGTGATGAGGTAAATGGAGATTGGGTTGACTACTCTAGTGCAGATAGTAAAATAAAAGCAGACTTAGAAGAAGGAACAGCGAAGGGTATCAATGATTCTACAGATGGTTTAAATGATATTGAGCATATTATTACCTCTGCGAATGATGATACAATCACTGGTTCAGCAGAAGTGAATACTATCATTGCAAATGGTGGTGCAGATACAGTTATGGCTAGTGATGGGGCAGATGTTATTTATGCTGGAAAACTAGATAGAACTGATGATAGTACAAAGGATACAATTGACTACTCTACTCCTGATACTGGTTCGGGTGTTAGTGTAGATTTAGTAAATGAAACAGCTACTGATGCTTATGGCAATACAGATACTCTTTATGATTTTGAAAATGTAATAGGAAGTGCTAACATAGACACTATAGTAGGGGATAGTGCAGCAAATAGTATCTTAGCAGGTGCAGGAGCTGATACTATTACTGGTGGTGCAGGAGCTGACAAACTTCTAGGTGCTGGTGGTGATGATACATTTAAGTTTACAAACTCTGAGTTTGGTGAGGATGCAAGAGTAGCTGGTGGTGATGATGATGATACTCTTGAGATAACAGATCGTGCAACTATTGATGATGATGATTTTGAAAAAATAAAAACAGTAGAGGGAATAAAACTAACAAGTGATGATGCTCACTCTGTAACTCTTGGTGCAAATGCTGATGAAACTGGTATCTTGAGTATAGATGCGACAGCAACATCTTCAGGAAACAATGTATCCATAGATGTAGTAGCAACATCAAATGACAACACTATAAGTACAGGGGATGGTGATGATACTATCAGACTTGGTACAGGAGTTAGTGAAGTACATACGGGTAAAGGCGATGATACTATAGAGTATAGCAACAACTCATATGTGACAGCTGATACATTAGATGGTGAAGATGGAAGTGGCGATACACTTTTTGTAAATAATGCAGAAGACTTTGACTTAACAGATGTAAATATGGAAAATATAGAGGAGTTGAAGTTTACAGATGATGAAACAGATCAATCTGTAACTATTAATGCAAGTCAAACTTCTATGTTTACAACATTTACATCAAATGATAGTGATGAAGATATTTTAAAAGTACAGACAGATAATGACTATATAGATTTAAGTGCAAAAACATTCACAGATGTAGAAAATACAGAAGTGACACAGAGTGGTCTTCAAACTGTACACTTAACAGGAAATGCATCAACTAAAGATACACTTTATGCTGGAGCAGGAGATGATGTTTTAAGTGGTCTTGACGGTAATGATTATTTAGTTGGGAATGATGGAAAAGATACATTTATAGATGGCTCAGGTGATGATGTGATTGAAGGTGGAGATGATGAAGATTTAATCCAATTTAGTGCAGCTAACTTAACGAGTGCAGATAGTGTTGATGGTGGAGAAACAGAGAGTACCGATGTTTTAGAAATCACAGACAAAGTAACAGCTACTAATCTTGTAGACAGTGATTTTACAAATGTTAGAAATGTAAAAGAGTTACGTTTAAGTGCTGATGAAGAGCATAACATCACATTAGGAACAAACTTTTCAAATACAAATATTTCACTCATAGATGTAAACTCTGATGGAACAGATAGAGCAGATATTGACATAGATGGAGTAAGCTCAAACGTTACTATAAACTCAGGTGGTGGTTCAGATACAATCACACTTGGAAGTGGAGATAACAAAGTTCTATCAAGTTATGGCGATGATGTTATAAATATTAAAAATGATAATTTAGATGCAAATGATAGTATCTTTGGAAATGATGGTAAAGATACATTAAAAGTTACAGATGAAGCTACAACAATTACAACAGAGAAAGTAGCAAATGTTGATGTCGAAGTACTATCAACGGGTGATTTTGATGATAGTGTAGATATGACAGAGGGTGCTAATGGTGAGACAAACCCTTTTGAGACTATTGTTACTGGGGCTGGTGATGATACAGTTTACATAGATAACACTTTAGATAGTGATGTGACTAAGAAGTTTGATGGTGGAGATGATACGGATACTTTAGATATTACAGGTGATGTAGATTTAAGTAGTGTAAAAATAGAAAATTTTGAAAATATTACTAGTGATAGTGACCTCTCTTTAACAGTTGAACAAGCTACCGGTAAAAATATAACAGCAACAGGAAATAGTGTTAGTATAGTAGGAAATCCAACTTCTAGTGATACCACTCTTGATGCATCTGGTATCTCAGCAGATACCCTAATTTTTACTAAAGATTTAGATTATGAGACTACTGTAACGGGTGTAAATATAAACATAGATGCTAGTGATGCAGATGTGATTTTAAACCTTACATTAGATGATGTGGCAGATTTAGAGATAACTTCAGGAAGTGACACAACACTCAAGATAGATGCAACAGCACTAAACTCTTCAAAAACTTTGATACTTAAAGGTCAAGGGGAAGTAGAAGTAAGTATAGACAATGACACAAAACTTGATGCTTCAGCAAATAGTGCAAAGGTAACAGTAAGTGATGTAGGTTCTGCAAACAACACTATTATAACAGGTGATGGTGACGATACTATTACATCTTCTTCTGGTGTAGATACTATATCGACTGGTGCAGGTGATGATGTCATAAACTTAAAAGCTGTAGCAACAAGTGTAGATGGTGGAGCAGATACAAACAGACTAAACCTTCAAGAAGCGCAAGATTTTTCAACTACAATCACAAATATTGATTCTATAGTAGCTTCAGAAGATGTGACACTAAGTGGAAGTGTAGATAGTGACTTAGATACTTTAGAGATAGCTAGTGGCAAAACAGTATCTACAAATGGTTCTCTTATAAATGGCAATAGTTTTAACTTTACTGGAGCTGGAAATGTTAATGTGTCAGCTATAGATAGTGGAAACTTAGATGGTATAGGCTTTAAAAATACATCAACTCTTACACTTGAAACAGATGGTGGAGAGATAGATATTACAAACATAGATACAAGTACGACATCTTTAAGCTCTCAGTCAAAAGTAACACTACTTGGAAATGCAAATAATGATACTTTTACTATCAATGAAAACTTGGATAATGATACAAGTAACATAGATGGTAATGATGGAATAGATACTTTAAATATCAATGGAACAGTTGATTTTAGTAAAGTATCTGTTCGTGAAGTTGAAATTTATAATGTGAATGAGACAAATGATTTAAGTGAAAATATAGATTCTGATATTACAAATATCAATATAGCAGATGGAAAAACAGCTACTATAGTTGGATCAGACATAGATTCTAAAACAGTTAGCATTGATATCAAAACGACAAGTTCTAAGTTAGTTGTAGATGATGCTTCAGGAAATGGTTTTGCAGATGTAACATTAAAAAATGATGGAACTGCTATTTTTAATGCAAAAGGTGCAGGTGGAAACATAAATCTTTCAAGTGTTGATGTGAGTGACTTTGCAGATGGTACGATTAGTATTGTAGGTGGTGGAGACGTTGATGTTCTCACAGGAACATCTCTAGGCGATACTATAACGGGTGATGCAGGAGAAGATACTATTTCATCAGGTGCTGGTGCAGATGTCATAGATGCAGGAGCAGATAATGATGTCATCAAGTACGCACAACAGAGCGATTTAGATGGGGATAGTTTAGTTGGTGGAGATGGTAAGGATACTATAGAGTTAACAACTACGGGAAGCTATGATTTAACTGCTTTAGATAACTCTAACCTAAGTGATATTGAAGTAGTTAAACTTGATGAAAGTATAGATGTAACACTTAGTGCTACACAAATTTCAAATATTGACTCTATTGTAGGAAGTTCAAGTGCTGATAAAATTATACTTGATGATGGTGGTTCATCAGCAAGTGTAGACTTAAGTACAAAAACGATTAGTGATGTAGAATCTTTAGCGTTTGGTGCATCAGGAGATACAGTTACTCTTAGTGAGGCACAGATAGAAACAGCTGGAGAGAAGTTTTCTACTATTGTAGGTGGTGCAGGAAGTGATACTCTTACATTTACTTTGGCAACAGATATAGACTTAAGAAATACTACCCTTTCTGAAGTAGAGACTATCAAACATGTTGATGATAATTCAGACCAAAATATTATATTAAATGATACGCAACTTTCAGATATATCAAAATTTGATGGTTCAAAATCGGATGGTCTTAAAGAAGTAACAGTAGAAGCTGGAAATACTCAAGATGTTGATATGAGTGGAATAACTCTTTCAAATATAGATCAAGTAACTCTCAATATAGCCTCAGGTGATGCACACACTTTTACAACAACCGATGTAAAAGATATCATTACTATTGGTGGAACAGATGGAAACAGTGTTATCTCAGGAGCTGGAAATGATACTATCTCAGGTTCAAATGATGACGATTGGATAAGTGCTGGAAATGATGATGATATCATCAATACAGGAGAAGGGAATGATACAGTAGATGCAGGAAGTGGTGCAGATACTATAGAGATGGCAATTAGTGCTTTATCGTCAAATGATACTCTTGATGGTGGAGCAGATAATGATGTTCTTCAGTTTTCAGATGGAGATGATGGTACAGTTTCAGCAAGTGATATATCAAATGTCACAAATATAGAAACTATAAAATCAGGGGATAATTCTCTAGATATAACACTTAATGACTCTAATAATATTAGAGAAGTAGATGCTTCTGCTATGACATCAGGAGCGAAAGAACTTACTATCGATACAACAGCAGAAACAGATACTGTAAGTATCATTGGTGGTTCAAATGATGACACAATCACGATAGGACTTAACGATAATGTAAGTGCTAATGATGGAGATGATACTCTTGAACTTACAGTTAATGGTTCATATACAGGTACTATGGATGGTGGTGCTCATACAAATGGAGATAGTATAAATGTATCTACCGATGCCGATGTTAGAGATGCAAGTATTATTAACTTTGAAGATATCTCTGTATCAAATGCAAACACACTCTCTATAAATGCAGAACAAGCAGATAATAACTTGCCAATTAGTGGTGCAGGGAGAGTAAAAATTTACTTGAGTGGTGGTGATGAAACTATAGATTTAGTAAATATAAGTGTTAAAGATATATTACTTATAGGTAATGGTGCAGGAACAATCACTCTTGAAAACTTAGGAAGTAATTTAGATGGAAGTGACTTAGCTGCTGATGAGCAGTTAAATATTTCAACTTCAGATTTAACACATGATATTAC
>Ga0256826_1001745_pt1 | contig 13505 bp, 18 predicted proteins | sample CV79metaG_FD_185975 | JGI IMG/M metagenome (GOLD analysis project Ga0256826, IMG submission 185975) | Hydrothermal vent microbial communities from East Pacific Rise, Pacific Ocean - CV79 | ecosystem: Environmental > Aquatic > Marine > Hydrothermal vents | place: Pacific Ocean: East Pacific Rise...
TTTCTCCCTTTTTTATGTAAGCATACATAGAGCATGGTGCGAACATTGCTGCTTTTGGAAGAGGTTTTTCTCCATCAAAGATAGTGTATGAAAATGGTATGTGACAGAGTGACCAAACAACATACTGCTCATAGATAGGGAGTAAATCTTCTTCTGTGTTGAGGCTATATTTCATATTGTAAAAACCTGCGATTATATACCCTTTTGCTTCAAACGCAGCTTCAAATTTTTCTTGAAATTCATCAAAAAAATCATCAATATCTTCAGGTTTTTCAAAAGGAATTTCAAAGTTCATCATACTATTTTTTGCTAAACCTTGAAATTTTGTATAAGACTTTTTTGCATCAGGGTATTTAGATTCAATAGCATTATCAAGCGGAGTGAACATCTCTTTAAACTTTGTTCGTACATTTTTATCTGTAACTCCTAGTATATTTAAAGCTGCATCAGGCATTATATGAGTTATAACAGTTTTCGAGTCTGATTTTTTTCTGTAAATAACAAGATTAAAAGGAGTGAAACCACCTATGCGTGGGTCGATATTAAGTAGTTGTAGAGTTTTTGCATCATTGACAAGAGAGGAGAAAGAGAGTTGTTCTAGTCTTGTCTCTCCTACTTGTTGTTCATAGACATTTTGAACATTATGGTGAGGGTCATTAAGAAAAAAACCGATTTTTTCTAAAGGTTCAGTTGTAAAATGAAAGAACTCTTTATCAAATTTTTTATCTGCAATATTCAAAGTATATTCAACGGCTAATTTTGTATTTGAACTAGGTATAGAAGCTGATTGTGCATTGAGTGATAAAAGTAAAAGAGAGGAGAGCGCAAGGCTTTTTAGTAGTTTCATAGGTATTCCTAAAATTAAAAATTATATATACTATACTTTATAGTACATAGAACTTTTAACTCTCTATTTAAACCACCATAGAGGTGGATTAAATAGGTTGAGAGAAAAACTATTCAGTTATTTCATTTACAATAGTTTCAATCATACCTTGTGCTTCACGAAGTGGTTTGATTGACTCATCATCAGCTATATCAAGTGTAGAGATCCAGTTTTCAACCGATAAAAATCCAAGATGCATTTTATTTTCATCTTTCTTTTTATAGAAGTAAAAAGAACATGGAGCCCATGCACCAGCTTCAGGGTGAGTTTTAGATACTGGGAAGATTACATCAAATTTACAGATAGAGTAAGTGTTATAGAAGTCATAAACACCATTATATCCTGCATCATCAAAAATTTCCTCTTGAAGATTTGTGTAGTTTGGTAGTAAAAAACCTAAAGGCTCTAGTTCAGCTTCAAATTCAGCTTCAAACTCTTCCATATACTCTTCAGCAGTTGTATCTTCAAGATCTACATCTACTACAAAGTTTGTAGCTAAAGTTTGCTTAGGAAATTTTACACTAAAATCTAATGCTTTAAATGAACCATTTGGCATAGCTGTAGTAAGTGCTTTTTTTACTAACTCAGCATAGGCAATTAAATCTGGGTCATTCACTGGCATACCAATAGTTCTAGCCATACCTTCAATACTTAAAGTAGAGATATTCATACTTCCATCTTTTGCTTCCCAAATAGACATAGTAAGTGGAGCTAATGCACCAAAATTTGGATATTTTTTAAGAAGTTTAAGAGTTAAAGCATTATTCATATACATAGCTAAGTTATAAGTTTTGTAATGAGTTTTATTAAATCTTGTTTGGAATGGCTTGTTCATGTCGTTGTTACCAGGAACATTTAAGCCTACTGAATCAAAAGCTTTCTCAATTGATTTTGTAGTTACTTCTCCATCTTTATTTGCTGTTGTAAAAACTTGTACATTTTGTATCTTTTTAGGTTTTGCAGGAGTTGCAGACTCAGAGTTACAACCAACTAGTGACATTGCCATAAATGCAGCCATAATAAGTGTATATATTTTTTTCATATATCTTCCTTTTTTATTAAGTAGTTAAAATCTCAACTTTATCATTTAAAGAGATTACTCTCTCTGCCTCTATAACTTTTGCAAAAATACCTCTATCGTTTTTAAGAAGTTTTGGAAGTTTGGAGTGAACAGAGGAGAGACCCTTACAGAGCGTACAGTTTTGAGTTATTTCAAGGAGAGTAGAACCAATCTTGATTCTATCTCCACTTTGAAGAGCATAAGGGTTTATATCTATAAGAATATTTTCCCCTAATGAGCCAAATTCAATATCTATACCCTGCTCTTTTGAGAGTTTATAACTATCGTAAGAGGTAATAAGGATAGAACGCATAATATTTTTATTGTAAAACTTATCTGATTGTATTCCAAGTCTATCGACAGAAATATTTTCTACAGACTCTCTTGTTTTATCTTTATCATCATGTGTAATAAATAGTTCTACTACTTTGCCTATCATATATTTCTCTCTCTTTTAAATTAAAATCTTTAAGATTTTTATTACTTGATTTTACCTTTACCTTTTAAAGTCTTACCTTTACGGTCAGTAGCAGTCATAATAACTTTATCACCTTTTGCACCAATTCCTTGGAATTTGTACTTGAAGATAGGGTTTTTAGATAAAAACTGACTCGTTGAAGCTTCCCATACAGTCTCACCATTTACTGTTGCAGTGATGTGAAAAATGAAGTTTGCATTCTCTCTGTCACCTGTTTGTTTCTCTGCAATGTCATAAGTTGTCATTGCATGTTTAGCCATAGCTTTAACAGATACTACACCATTTTTTAATTTTGCTTTTATTTTAAATCCAGCCATTTTTTTTCCTTAAGTATTTTTTTATATTTATGAGAGAGGGATTAACCTTCACATCCACCAAGTGCAACATCTAAAGTTCTTTTACCAACATAGTGCTTACCATCTTGACCTTCTACTACTACAGTAATAGTAATAGGCTTACCAACAGATTTTAGTTTCATTTTCATATCATAATCAATAACACTATACTTATTTATATCAAAAACAATTACAGCTGATTCAGGGTTTGCATCTTGAAACAGTGCTACTGTTTTAGCTTTAAGGCTTGATTTAACATTTACAGGAACTGCACCACCACTCGCTGCAACATCAGGAGTTTTGATTTTTATACCCTCTTCGATGAGTTTTACATCACCATACATTGCTTTAATAGCATCATCAACAGTTTTCGCTGTCCATACAGTTGGTTTTGCTTTTCTCCAATCTTCTGCTCTTACACTTGCAGGTACAGTAGCTAAAGCTAATGCACCAAAAGTCATACTTAAAAATTTTCTTCTTTCCATAATTCTTCCTTTTTTGTTATTTTACTTTACCAGTCGTGATATAATCAACAACTGTTTTAAAATTAGTATCTGATAAGTCGCTACCACCTTTTGCTGGCATACCACCCTCTGTTCCATGAATACCGTTTGCATACACTTTATCCATACCTTTAGCTAAGTAACCTTCCCACTCTGCAGAGCCAGGAGAAAGATAACTATCATGACACATAGCACAAGTAGTTGCATATACTTTTTTAGGATCTACTTTTACCTCTTCTTTTACTGGTAAATCTCTTACATCACTCATAGGTGGAATAAAATCAGAGATACCTGACCCACTTACACGAACGATTTTTGCTGATGGTTTTTGACAGTCAGTCATACAACGAACAGCCCCTTGTTTAAGATTTTGCGCACCAAAGTTTTTAGCATTTGCATAGTATGCACGAATATCACTTAAAGCATTTGGACCATCAATGTTTGGCTCAAAACCATCAACATTTGGCATTTTTACTTTTAAGAACTTCTCACGGTCAAGTACATACTCATCATCTACTTCAACACCATCTATCTCAAACTCATTTATGTTAAGAACATAAGCAGTTAAAGCGTAAGTTTCATCTACGCTAAGAGATTTACTAAATGGGTGAGGCATACCATCTTTAATGTACCAAAAGAGTGTACTAGCGTGTGACCAGTATGAACCAAATACACGAGTAGGACCATCTGCATCAGGATCTTTCCATCTGTTGTTTGTTAATGTCTCTTGAAGCTCATACGCATTTCCTTTAGAGAGTGCTGGGTATCCACCACCACCTGAACCAAAGTCACCATGACACATAACACATTTTGCTTCATAAAGCTCTTCACCATCTTCAACAGAACCACTACCCTCAGGAAGACCTGTTCCATCAGGCATAATGTCTTTATTCCAAGCTTTTAACTCATTTGCAGTAGGAATACGACCGTTATTGATTTTCATGCCAGTTACATTTGTATTTACATAGTAAGCACTTGTTTTTCCATCTATTACAGGATATGTAGAACCACCATCAATAGTCGCCTGACCATTTACTTGTGTTGTCTCTGTTGTACCAGTACTACTTCCATTACAACCACCTAATGTGAATAGTGCAACTGTTGCTGCAACTGAAGCTGTTATTTGTAATTTACGATCTAATTTGAACATGGTTTACCTCTCCTTTTGCATTTACTTCCCAAGTCTCTACGCCATTTCTATGGTAAACAGCTTCAACACCCATAATGCTTACTTCTTGGTCAATTGTTGGTTGAATATAACCAGCATCATCCATTGCACGAGATGTTAAAAGTAGAGTATCACCTTTTTTATAAGTATGCATATAAGACCAACGAGTCCATGACTTAGGTAAAACTAAACCTTTAAGTTTTGTTTCAACATAGTTTTTACCACCATCAAATGATAAATCTACACCAGTAATAGTACCCATACCAGACCACGCAAGACCTTCGATTTCTACTATATCACCATCTTTAAGATGCGACCAGTCAATCTCTGGAGATGGAGAAGTTACTGTTGAGTTTACTTCATTTGCGTAGAAGTGTTGAACAGCTTTACCATTTGGTTTGAGGTTTGTATATTTTGAAGTCTCTTCTTTACAGTACCAAGGCTCAGTAGCAAACTCTAAACGCTTTAACCATTTAACAGATAAGTTTCCTTCCCAACCTGGAAGAAGTAATCTTACAGGATACCCTTGTTCTGGACGGAGTGCTTCACCATTTTGTCCCCAAACAATCATTGCATCATCAAGAACTTTATCAACAGGAATAGTTCTACCCATTTCAGAGTTATCAGAACCTTCTGCTAGCATCCATTGTGCTTCTGGTTTAAGACCTAAATCTTCTAAAATAGTTTTAATATATACACCTGTCCACTCAGCTGATGCCATAAAACCTTTAGCAAATTGTAAAGAGTTAAACTGTGGACCTCTCCACTCTTGACCACCATTTGCAGGACACTCAATAAAGTGTGTACGAGTTACAGATGGGTATCTTTTTAATTGCTCTAAAGTAAGAACGATAGGCTTCTCTACTAAACCATGAATCATTAAACGAAATTCATTTGGATCTACATGAGCAACACCACCATGTGAACGAGAGAAAAAGAGTCCATTTGGCGTAACAATTCCCATTGATTCTTGGATAGGAGTTACAGCAATAGAAGCTCTAAAGTTACCAGAAGCAAGTAGTTTAGTACTTCTTCTTGTTACATTATGCTCATAAGCCGATGGTATTCCATACTGGTTTTTAGTTACTGGATCTCCCCATTTTTGCCCCCATTTTGGATGGTGCATAATGGCTGGGTCATCTGCTCTTGCATTAGATGAAACAAGAGATGTTCCAGCAATTGCTGTGACTGAAAGTGCAGCAGTTTTTTTGAAAAAATCTCTTCTGTCTAGATTTTTTTTATTGTTCACATTTTCTCCTTTTAGGGTATATTACTTATCCTTAAATCGTATATTCATTTTTATTATACGAGGAATTAATAATTCTTATATTTAAGTATAAGTTTTTTGAATTCACATTATGCCATCTTATACTTAATTATTTATTTAGAATTAAAAGTAAAATAGAAATTAATAAGATAAAAATATGATAAATATATCTTTTTAGTGGAGAATATTTACAAAAAATAGACTTGAAAAAGTGCTATTTTTGTAAGATATTTAAAATAAGGTAGTTGTTTTCTTCTTTATCAATATAAACAACAATAGTAAAATCTTCATGTTCAATATCTTTAATATTTTCATCATTAAAGTATTTGGATTTTTTATATTTACTTATCTTTGTTGGCATGTTAATTAAAATTGTATCAAGATAGGTTTTAAATTTTTTTGTAGCTTCAAAATCCTCTTGAGCAAATATTGTAAGTATTTTTTTTAACTCTTCTTCAAAAAGTTCTGTGCATAGTATATTCATAATTAGCCTTGAGTAGAGAGCCAAGTAGAAATCTCTTTCATACTTCTAAAGAGTGGCTTTGCACTTGTTTTATCTTTTTTATACTCTTTGAGTAACTCTTGCATTTTTTTTAGGCTCTCTTCTTGTTTCATTTTTTACTCCGAATCTTCTTTTGTTTCTATTGTATTGCCATAAAACTCTTCTATCTCTTCATGAAACATAGTTATATCATCTATAGCATCTTCATAAGCTTCAAGTTTCTCTGCATCATCTTCACTCTCCTCAGCTGTTGCAGTCGCCTCTTGTAGTGAGTCCATTATCATATACGCTTTAAAGGGTGTACCGTGATTATAAACTAACTCTCCACCATGTTTTCCTTGGAGAAAAGTTGTCGCTGTAGCTCCAAGAAGTAAGACAATAGCAAGAGCTTCAAGTGCAAACTTTTTCATTTTGCATCCAGCTATTTTTAAAGGGGCAATAATACCCATCGCTATAGCTAAGTAGAGACCTAACTCTTTATGTTCAAGAAGTTCATACTGACCAGCTTCACTTAAAAAGTCATAGATAAGAGGACCTGCTTGATTTCCTGTGTACCAAACTCCAATCATAGCTAAAGCAGATATAAGAGTAAGACGAGTAGAAATTTTCGACATACTCTCTGTTTTTGTAATAAGATATATAAGTCCAAATGCAGAAGCTACTACTGGTAGAACCATTGCAAAATGAACTGTTGCGGGATGTAACATCATTTTTGTTCCTTTTTTTACCAGTAGTATATTAGAAATTACTATATTATAGATTGGTTATTGTATAATAATTTATTATCTTAAGTTAGATTTTACCTTATAGAACCATCTTTATATCTTGATGTTTTTTAAGTGCTTCAAAAATGAAAGTTCTATCATCTTCGTTATGAACAAGCATATCAAGGTTCATACTTATATACTTTCCTGTTTTAGATTTATTTGAGGGAGCTAGTTTATGTGTTCTCTCTTGTATAACATCACTTATTGCTTTTTCTAAAGCTTTTTTCTCTGTAGCTATAACCTTATAACACCAGTTACAAGGGTACTCAATGACTACTTTTTTTTCACTATCGTTTATAATCTCCACTTTTGCCTCCTGATTTTGTTTCTAGTTGTACATTGCGTATAATCATACCTTTATCTATGGCTTTTACCATATCATAAATAGTAAGCAGACCTACACTTGTACCTGTAAGTGCTTCCATCTCTACACCTGTTTGTCCAGTAAGTTTTGCAGTAACTGTAAGTTTAAAACCAGGTAGTTCAGGTAACTCTTCTACATCACAGTTGATGCCACTCAGGTTAAGTGGATGACACATAGGAATAAGCTCACTTGTCTTTTTTACACCCATGATTGATGCGATTACAGCTGTTTGAAGTACTGGACCTTTTTTTGTGCTTTCACTTACTATTGCATCATAAGCATCTTGGCTCATCTCTATCATACCACTCGCAACGGCAACTCGTGTTGTATCCTCTTTTTCACTCACATCGACCATCTTAGGTCTTTGGTTCTCATCTAGGTGTGTTAAGTTCATGTTTCATTCTTTTTAGTTTTTCAAATTATAGCAAAGAGGTGTTAATAATTAGCTATTGAGAAGTTGAAGTGCTTTTTCATACTCTTCTTGGTGGTTGAGGTTTAAAAAATTCTTCTCATCAGAGAAAAAAATGTAGTTTGTTTTTGAGTTTTTAAGGAGGTAGCCAAGTTTATGGTTGTTCTCTTTTTGCATGGTAAGAAATTGAGGATAGAGTGAACGGTGATATATACCACATAAGGGTTGGATACCATACTCTGTTTTTGCTATAGTTGCATCAGACTCTGGAGTATCTGCATCTATTAAATCTTGAATTTGTGCTTTTTCTATAAAAGGAGAGTCAACACTTAGCACAAAAAAACTCTCTGAGTAAAGATTTTTAAATGCAGAGATAAAACCTGCTGTTGGGGCATAAGTTTGGTTCTCTTTAGCATCTTCTATAAAGTTTGCATCAAAAGAGAATTTACTTTTATCTTTACATGAAATATAGACTAAAGAGAAGATTTTTTTTAAGCGGTTGTATTGAAACTCGGTGAGGGTGGTGAACCCTCCAAAGGGAAGAAGGGCTTTATCTCTTCCCATTCGTGAGCTTTTCCCACCTGCAAAAAGGATACAGGGGGTATCTATCATAATTAGTTTCTAATAAGTTCTGCTTGAATGCGTCTATTTTGTAAACGACCTTCAGCAGTTGTGTTATCAGCGATAGGATTCTCTTCACCCATACCAGTAGCTGTTACCTGAGAAGTGTTTACACCCTTAGCGATTAAAACATCTTTTACTTTATTTGCTCTTTTTTGAGAGAGTTTTTTGTTGTACGATGCACTTCCTCTACTATCTGTATAACCAACAATCTTTGCAGAGTAGTTTTCATGGTTTTTTAAGAACTCTGCAAATGTATTAACAGCTTCATCTGATGAAGTTTTAATCTCTGTTGCATCATTCTCAAAGTTGATTTTGAGTGTAACTTCTTTAGGACAACCATCACTATTTACTACCTCTCCAATCAGTGTGTTAGGACAAAGGTCAGCATCATTTAAAATACCATCTTTATCAAGATCTAAATCAACTTTACATCCTTTTGCATCAACTGTTGTTCCGTTTGGAGTTTTAGAACATTTATCTGCACTATCTTCCACACCGTCACCATCACTATCTGTTACAAGTGCACAACCAAGTGCATCAACTTTTACATTAACAGGTGTGTAAATACAACTATCTTTAGAATTTACAACACCATCTTTATCATCATCTGCTTCAATAACTGGTACTACTTTTGGTGCAGGTAGAGTTTTTGGTTGGTAGTCACCAAAAGAGAAAGTTAAACCTGCCATAGCTATAAGGTTATTATCTGCAAAACCTGAGTTGTTGCTTCCAAGTTTTGCCATATAAATAGCTTCTAGTTTAAGAGCTAAGTAGTCTGTAAAAGGAACTTTTAAACCAGCACCTGCATCAAGAAAAAAGCCATTATCTACTGAATAACTACGAGTGTTAACAGACTCTACCCCTGCACCAGCTTTTGCAAATGGTGTTACCATACCGATGTTATCAAAAGTATAAACACCATTAAATGCACCACGCATAATTTGAGTAGATTTTCCAGCTTTTGAACTTGTAGCAGAGTAATCAGTAGATACAGAGTGTAAGTATGAAAACTCAGGAGAAATTTTAGAGTCTTGCGTATTAAATTGAACTTCTATTCCACCTGTAAGGTACCCATCATCTTCAAGATCAAAGTTACCTTCTGCAAGGTTGTATCCAATCATTGGAGAGATTTCGTATTTTTTTTGTTCAGCTAGAGCTAAAGTTCCAGCTAAAAGAGCAGGTATAAGTAAAAGTTTTTTCATTTAATGTCCTTAATTTTTTTAAAATAATATCATACAGAAGTGAGAAAGCAGTGAGCTATCTTGGGTCTGTGATGTATCCTGTTATGGCAGATATTGCTGCAACTGCAGAGTTTGCTAAGTAAACCTTAGAGCTTCTACTTCCCATACGACCAACAAAGTTTCTATTTGTTGTAGAGATAGCTACCTCATTGTCTCCTAAAATACCCATGTACCCACCAAGACAAGCACCACAAGTAGGGTTACTTACAACTCCACCTGCATCAACAATGATGTCAATATAACCTAAATGGTTTGCTTCTCTTAAAATCTTTTGTGTACCTGGTGTTACGATAAGACGAACATCTTCATGTACTTTTTGACCTTTTAAAATCTCAGCAGCTACTTTTAAGTCAGCTAAACGACCATTTGTACAACTTCCGATGAAAGCTTGGTCAACTTTGATTTTATCAGCTACTGCTTGAACTACAGAGTGACCATTTGATGGTAAAAATGGGTAAGCGATGACTGGGTCAAGGTTCGCTACATCTATCTCTAAAACCTCTGCATACACTGCATCATCATCTGAGAAATGCTCTTTTGAAGGACGAGCTAAATTTTTATCTGCTAAAAACTCTCTTGTGATCTCATCTACTGCAACGATACCACTTTTTGCACCAGCTTCAATCGCCATGTTACACATAGAGAATCTATCATCCATAGTTAAGTGTTCTATAGTAGAACCTGTAAACTCTAAAGTTCTATATAAAGCACCATCAACACCAATCATACGGATGATTTCAAGAATAATATCTTTCCCTGTAGTGTGAAGCCCTGGTTTACCTGAAAGTACTACTTTGATAGACTCAGGAACTTTAAACCAGTTACCTCCACTTATCATTGCAAATGCAAGGTCAGTAGAACCCATACCTGTAGAGAATGCACCTAAAGCACCATGCGTACAAGTGTGTGAATCTGCACCGATGATAACATCACCTGGAACTACAAGACCTTTTTCAGGTAAAAGAGCATGCTCAATACCCATGTCTTTTTCATCAAAAAAGTTTTTAAGTTTGTGTTTTTTTGCAAAGTCACGAGAAATTCTAGCTTGATTTGCTGATGCAATATCTTTTGCAGGAATGAAGTGGTCAAGAACGATAGAAAAACCATCAGGATTTGCTAAAGAGTCTGCACCACTCTCTTCAAATGCTTTAATAGAGATAGGAGTTGTAATGTCGTTTCCGATAACCATGTCGATGTTTGAGCGAATGATTTCACCAGCGAAAACTTCGCGGCCTACATGCTCTGAAAATATCTTTTCTGTAATAGTTTGAGCCATAAAATGAACCTCTTATATATAATTAATTGTGCGATTATAGCATAAGAGATTTAAAGTTAGTTTTTGATTTTTTCTTCTATATATTTTGCTACTGATTTTAGTTCATAATCATTATATTTTACAAGCCATGCTGGCATATTATTTTTATTTGCACCCCAATATTTACTTCCATATTTGCTAAAAAGAAAGATTTGGTTTTGGGTAAGAAGAATCTTTTGTAGATTATAAGGGTATATAAACTTGGAGTTTGCTTTTGACATTTCAACATATTCACTCTCTCCATCTCCTCTAATACCATGGCATTTCGCACATCTTTTTTGAAAGATATTTTTTCCGATGGAGAGCATCTTTTTTTGTTTTTCAACTGAAATATTTTGCGTGGGAAGAAGATTTTTGAGCTTCTTTTTTATATTTGAATTAAAAGAGTTACTTATATAATTTGCTACTGATTCTATCTCTTTATCATTATAAACATACTTAAAAGAGGGCATTATATCTGAACGAGCACCAAAATCATGAGCACCATGTTTTATGATTTGAAACATCTGCTTTTTTGTTAAAATACTCTTATGAAGACTTCTTGGTTTTACTACTAATTTCACACCCGTTTCTGCTTTCCCATTCTCTCCATGGCAACTAGCACAAGTTTCAGCATAGATTGTTTTACCATCTTTAGCAAATAAAAAGAGAGGTAAAAGAGAAAGAAGTAAAAACTTTTTCAAGATTTACTCATCTACTTTTACTTTTATAAGCATATTTGGATGAATGGCACACTCTATGTGAAACTCTCCAGCTTTTTTGATTTTAACAGTTTTTTCTGTTCCTGTTGCTTGCATACCAATGTCAAACTCATTATCTTCATCATCTGTATAAGCATTATGTGAAAAAGGGTCAGAGTTTTTAAAAGTAATGGTATCTCCTACTTTTACATGCATTTCACCTGGCATAAATGTTTTGTTCTTTTGGTCAACTACATAATCCTTTGCTTGAAGAGAAGTAATGATAAGTAGAGTTGCTATAAATGTTTTCATTTTTTTCCTTTTATTGTGGGAATGAAGTTGGTGGAGTAATGTTTAAATCAGAACCTGTAAGTGCTTCCATGAAAATAACTATTTTATCTATTTCATCTCGTGTTAATTTTCTATCTTTCATATCAGGAGATTTATTGATAACATTGTTTTCATATCTGCCACCATTTGCACAGATAAAAGTTGCTTCTTCAAGGGTTTTTACACTTCCATCATGAAAGTAGGGGTAAGACTTTGTTATGTCCCTTAGTGTAGGTGTTTTAAAGACACCATACCATGAAGCTCTATTTTTTACATTGTAACGCCCTAACTCTTTGCCTTGAAGTTCTCCATCATTGAGTCCCGTATTATGAAAACTTCCATCTGTAAAGTTAAATCCATCGTGACAAACTGTACATTTAGCCTTACCTTTAAAGAGTTCAAAACCATCAACTGCATCACTACTTATAGCTTTTTTATCTCCCTTAATGTATCTGTCAAAAGGAGCTTCTGTAGAGACAACAGTGCGTTCAAATGAAGCTATTGCTTTAGCAAGAGACTCTTTTGTTAATCCCTCATTAGGGTAAGCTTTGTCAAAGAGTTTCACATAACCTTTAACCTTGTTAAGTTTAGGTATAAGCATAGTTAGAGGCATATTCATCTCTACATCAGCCTCTATAGGACCTAAGGCTTGTTCCTCTAATGTTTTAACTCTACCATCCCAAAACTGTCTATTTTGGTAAGCACTATTTAAAATAACAGGAGAGTTTCTTGGACCTACACGACCCTCGAAGCCAACTGCTTTTGAAGTTGGATTTTGGTCACTCCAGCCTTGTGTTGGACTATGGCAAGTTGCACAAGAGATAGTGTTATCTCTTGAGAGTCTTGTGTCAAAGTAAAGTAATTTACCTAGTGCTATTCTTTCTGGGGTAAGTTTATTCTCTTTTGGTTGAGGTACATCAAGAGGACGAAGCCACTTTGATGCATCATCTTTAGCAAAAGAGAGAGTTGTCATAACTAAAAGAGTTGCAGTAACTAGATGTTTCATTTGAAATCCTTTTACTCTAAACGGTATATTTTAATGCTTTTTTTGTAAATTCAGTAGAGCAGAAGAACATAGCAATGAAGATAGGGTTAAAAGTTACTTCATCATCTTTAAGTGTATCAAAAACCTTAAAATCGAAACCACTACCATCATTTGGGTTTTGAGGTGTTACTATAAACTCGATAGGTGTTAATGCTCTTACCATATTGATAATATTTTTTCTTTTTTTAGCATTTTCAACATTAAGAATGTTAAAATCAGGCTCTTCTGAGCTTCTATGTAGTGCTAAAATCTCTGAAATTAAATCAACCTTATCTTTAAAAACTGTTTTATTCCATTTAATGATACTATTGTTTGAAGCTACTTGACACTCTTTAAGCATAAGAGGATGAGGCTTTTTACTTTTCATAGCCTCTATAAGAGCTAAAAGAAAGTTTGTACCTCCAACATTTTGAGAAGCTTTACTCATGAAAAGGTGGATGAGTGCTTTTGTATCTTCACTCTGTTTATTAAAATTACACATATATTATATTCCTTGTGCCTCATTATAACATTATTCTAAGAAGGGGTTTT
>Ga0256826_1001746_pt1 | contig 13504 bp, 12 predicted proteins | sample CV79metaG_FD_185975 | JGI IMG/M metagenome (GOLD analysis project Ga0256826, IMG submission 185975) | Hydrothermal vent microbial communities from East Pacific Rise, Pacific Ocean - CV79 | ecosystem: Environmental > Aquatic > Marine > Hydrothermal vents | place: Pacific Ocean: East Pacific Rise...
TGATGGACGAAGATTTGATAGAAACTTTGCAGAACAAAAAGAGATATTAAATGATATATGGGTATTTGATAGAATACGAATTTTAAATTTATTGAAAAACAGTCAAGAAGAAATTTTATCTTTGAAATCATTTGAAGATATTGTAGATAAAATTATAGAGTATGAAGAGGATATAGTATAATGACCATAGTAGAAGCTATTCAAAGAGTATTAGAAATTTATAAAAAACCTTTAACTTATAAACAGATATATCAATATATTATTCAAAATAATTTTTATGAGTTTAAAGCCCAAAATCCTGAACATATAGTTAAAACTACATTAAGAAGACATTGTTTTGATTTAAATCATGATACAGCAAAAGAGATTAAATATTTTAAAATCATTAAAAATGATAAAGCAAATTCAACATATCAACTTTATCAAGGTATAAATAGTGTTATGGGTCAAAAAAAATTATTTTTACCAAAAGAAGCAAAAAATATTTATTATTTTATATTAATAATAAAAATTATTGGATTTAAAGCTATTCCAATTAATCAGGCTAGTTTTTTTATTAAAAAAGAGTTATTAAAACAAGATATTGATGAGAAGAGAGTAGAATTATATTTAAATACCTTAGAAAAACTTAATATGATTCAAATTATAAATGAATCATATATTGTAACAAAAAGTTCTAAGTGGTTTTTAGAATTAGAAAATTATTTTAATAGTAGATATTTAATATTTCCTTTATACGAAGAGAGAAATAAGTTAAGTTTTTTGGAGAAATATTTGATTTTAAAATCAATAATCAAAGAGGACTTTATAACTTTATATGATTTATTAGAGTTAATTCCTATTGAAAACTATATAAAGATAGAAGATATAACTAATACTTTTATCTCTAAAAATAAAGAATTTAATATAGATAATGTACAAAATAATTTTTTATTAAGAATAGAGTGGTTAAAAGGCTTAGAAATATTAGAAAAAGGTAATCAGATAAAATTTACAAAAAATGGTTATATTTTTTTAAAATCATTATCTAAACAATTAACAGTTTTTAAAGATAAATCTATTACAATAAATACTTTTTTACTTACAGATTTTATAAAAAGCTTTGCGAGATATAATAATATTGAATTAAGTAAAACAAATAAAATTGATATTTATATAAATAAATATTTTGAACAATGTTTTAAAATACATCAAAGTAAATTTAATAAAAGAGTAATAATCTCTTCATTAATTAATTCTGTTATTATTTTAACTATGATTAATGATAAAATAGAAATAGAATATATAGATATAAAAAGTATTTTGGTTAATACAAATTTTATAAAAAATAGAGGTTATAGTTTTAATTATTCGATGAAAGAAGAAGACGGATATATAAGAAAAGGATAAAAAATGATAAATTTATATGAAGATTATTACTTAAATGATATACCATTTAATATTGTACCAGACAATACAAAAAATATTATTTGGGCAGGAATGGATAAAATAAAAAAAGAGTTTGAACGAACAATACAAAAATCATTAATAAATAGTTCAAGTAAAATATTAGTTAATTATGGTAGTTATGGTAGTGGGAAAACACATTCTGCTGAATATTTTAGTTCTGAAAAAAACTTAAAATTTGTTAAAAATAAAAAAGTAAAAAGTTTTTTATTTGTATTTCCTAAAGATACAAAAAATATCACAGAATATATGTTTCAATCTTTTTTAAGTATTTATGGCATTGATAATTTAATATATGATTTAAAAGATATTGATAGTAATATAGACTTTGATAAGCTATTAAAAAAATTTAGTAATGATGAGGAGATTAGAAATATTTTATTGGCAATTATAAATATTGAAGATAAAAATGATATAAAGAGAATCTTATATAATCAAATAGACCAATCTATACTATATAAATATAATTTAATGAAAAGAGTAGAGGGAGTTGTGATTATTAAAATTTTTGCAATTATTATGAAAATCCTTACCTATAAAAAATATGATTTAATAATCTTTTGGATAGATGAATTTGAGGATATTACAACTTTAAATAGACAAGAGGTAAATAAGATGACCTCCTTTTTAAGAGATTTAATTGATAATATACCACAAAAGATGCTTACCTATTTAAATTTTGTTCCTACCACTTTTACAGATTTAGATAGTTTATATAGTTATTTTATTGGTAGTGCATTAGAGAGAAGAATTACAAATGGAGTTGAATTTGATGTATTAACATTACCTGAAATAAAAATTTATGTTAAAGAGCTATTTGAATTTTATAGGATAGAAGAATTTAATAATAAAAATCCATATTTTCCAATTGAGGAGAGGGTATTAGATATTATTTATGATTTAATTCCCTCTGAATTAACAATTGGTAAATTAAATAATATTTTACAAGAACTCTTTGAGGATGCAATTATAGATGATGTAAAAATCATAGATGAAGCATACTTTAATCAAAATAGATATGAATTATACTCTTTAAAATAAGATGATTTTTATATTAGATGCTTGTAGTGCAATTAATCTATTGCATATATTTAAAGAGGATAATAACTTTTTAGAGAATATTTTTAAAAATTATAAATTAACTTTTACTAAAAAAGTTTTAGAAGAGGTCAAAAATAATCTTTTTTCTAATAAAATATCTTTGGATTTAGACCAAAAACAGAGTATTAGAAATAGACAAAATATTCTTTTTGTAAGTAATGACTGTGAAGATAAAAAATCACAAGAGTATTTAAAAAAGGTGATAGCTTATAATAAATTAAATGGAGAATTTTTTTCATCAGCATTAGCTTTAAATTTAAGTCGATTGGAAAAAGATTATATATTCTTTGTAACAGATGATATTCCTGCTAGAGAAGAATTTTCAGATTTTTTTCAAGAACATAAAATAGGTAATATTATTTCAACAGTTGATTTTTTATATACTCTATATCAGTTAGAAGAGAATGATATTTTTATTAAAGAGAGTTTTTTTAATTTAAAAAGAGAATATTTAATTGAAATTAAAAGTTTTGAAGAGAAAATTGAAAATCTTTTATCTTGTTATAAAAAGACCAAAGAGTTATATTTTTTAGATGGATTATTAACTGATTTAAAAAATATAAATATTGAGAAATTAAAAGATATAGAAATTCATCATAGGTTACCATCTAAAATAAAAAAAGAGTCTAAAAAGATAAAAGAGTATATAAATCAATTATTTATCAATGGGAATAGAAAAATACTTTTTGATGAAATAGATAATTATATAAAATTAATTCAAGAAAATAAACAGTATAGGTTATAAAAAATGAATAAACTAATCCAAACAAAAAAACTAATAAAATATCACTATCTATCAAATAATTGCCTATTAGTGGTGGTAAAGAAATTAGTAATAGAGATTTTTATAGCTAAAAAAAAGAGGGATAATAGTCTTTTCGTTTGATGAAATTAGAAAAATATATGTATAATAAATCGTAGCAAAAAGAAAGATTATTGAAGAATTAGGAGAAAACTAAATATATCTCAAAATAAATTAGTAACTATAATTTATATAATACTAAATTTGTAAAAGAGATAATTAAAAAGGAAAGAATATGGCACAAGATATAAAAGAGTTTTTAACAGCAGAACCAATATTTGTTGATAGTTTTTTTGGAAAAGAGGGACTACTTTTAGTTCCTCCATATCAAAGGGAATACGCATGGAGTCATAATGAGGTTGAAGAACTTTTTAATGATATAATGGAATCAGAAGATAATCAAACATACTTTATTGGAAGTGTAATTCTACTAAAAATGGATGGTATTGAAAAATTAGAAATAATTGATGGTCAACAACGCTCTACAACAATAAGTTTAATGTATATTAGTTTATATTATTTGAGTAGTTACATAAATCTATTAGCTCAAAAAGTTGGAAATACAGACTTAAAAACAAAATTAGATGTACTTATAAATGAATTATCGAAGTGTCTTTTTCCTGATAGCAATATTCTTACTTTATCCGAACAAAAAGGTAACAAAAGAGATTATGAAAGTATACTTTCTCTTAAAATAGAAGATATAAATATAGATATTACCAAAGTAATAGATGAGAATATTGATAAGAGAAGAAAACTATTTAAAAATTTAAAATTTATATATAGTGAAATTAGAAAAACTATTTTAAATGACTTTCAGGGAAGTTGGTCTGAAAAATCAAATAATACATATTTAGAAAAAATAAATATGAAATGGACTGAAGAGATAGAAAAATTAGTATTTAAATATTTATCTGAGGATGATTTTGATTCATTGTATAGGAAAGTTAATTTATTAGTAAAAACAGGAACAGATAAAGATAGTTCAGAGTTTAATCAATATATAGGAAGTTTAGAAAATAGTATCTTGACTTTTATTAAAAATATTAATTTAAACAAGGATGAAATTACCAGTATTGATAAAATAATTAAAAGTTTTAATAATGATACGCCTAATAGTGAAATTGCTGAAAATATTAGTGCTATTTTGAAGAAAAGTCCCGAAGAACTGATGACAGATTTAAATTCTAAATATGGAAAAGCTGGAATAAAATCAGAGATTATTGAGAAAAAAGATGAAATAAAAGATAAAGAAAAAGAAACTATTGAGCAAGAAATATTGCCTGTAGTAAATAAATTTTTAGAAGATTATACCGAATCTATAAAAAGAATAAAATCCAAAATTGATACTACGGCATTGGTTAAAATGATAGTAAAAAACCCTAGTAGTGCTAATAATCTTTTTGAAACAATTAATCATCGTGGAATGCCTTTATCTGCTATGGATTTAATGAAAAATGATATATTAAGAAGTATTTCTCAAGAAGATTTAGAGTTAGAACAAGAAGAGAAAAATTTAGATTCTGCTATAGAAGAGTGGAATGTTCTTATTGAAAATATTGAGTCCCCTGATGAACAAATTAGGTTTTTACGTCATTTTTATATTTCTTCTTATATTAATGATACTAACTTTGTTATGCCTTCTAAAAGTAATATAGTTGACTTATATAAAAGGAAGTATTTTGAATCAGATAATAAGTATGCGTTGTTTACAAAAATGATAAATGCTTCAAAAACATATCTTTTTATGACAAATTTTGAAAAAGAAACTACAGGTAGTTATAAATTTAAGAATGATGAGGATAATAATTTAAAAGAGTATTTCTTAGATTTATCAAGAGTAAATGCAAAACCATCATTAAGTATGTTTCTTTGGTTACTTATTAATGAAAAAAACAATGAAAATATTATCGAGATTTATAAGTATATAAAAGTATTTTTTCTAAAAAGACATATTACTAACATGCCAGAAGTAAAATATCTTGATGGTTATTTTAAGGAGATTATACTAGAGTTTATATCTAACGAAGATAAAGATAAATTAGAGATTATTAAAAGTCATTTAGAATCAAAAGAACCAAATGATACTATATTAAAAGAAAGATTGTCAGGTGCTATGTATGATATTAATAGTGAAGTTACAAGATATATTCTTATTGAATTACATAAGTTATTGTCCCCAGCTACAGTAGCTGAAACGCTAGATTTATGGCAAAAAAATAGTAAAAATAATTATATCTTTACTATAGAACATATTCTTCCTCAAAACGAAGATATTGAAGATAATTGGACTGCTCAAAAATTGACTGTTTTAGAATGGCAAAATATTTTAATTGAAAAAGCTATTACAAATAATGAATTTACCGAAGAAGAGCAAAAACTTATAATAGAGAGACACATAGAGAATATTCATAAACTTGGAAATTTAACCATGACAGCTTACAATTCAAGTTTATCAGATGATATTTTTTCTAAAAAATTGAATGCAAAAGATAATGATAATAAATTTATTGGATTTAAAAATGGAGTTACTCTAAATAGTCAATTGAAATTTAATATCCAAGATGATGAAAAAACTTTAGCAACTCTTGAAAAATTTGGAATCACTGAGATAGAAAATAGAGGAGAAGTTATGGTTAAGAAAATTATGGATGATATTTTAAAAAAAGTATAAATTAAAATTAAAAATATAATAGGTTATAAAAAATGAATAAACTAATCCAAACAAAAAAACTGATAAAACACCATTATCTATCCAACAATCGCCCCCTAGTAGTAACATTTAGTGGTGGTAAAGATAGTACAGTAGTTTTACAATTAGTAATAGAGATGCTTTTAGAGCTAAAAAAAGAGGGACAAGAGTTAAAAGAGTCTTTTGTCGTCTCTTCTGATACAATGGTTGAGATGCCTATTATTGAGTCATATTTAGAAGATGTATTAAATAAAATTGATATTTTTTCTAAAAAAGAGGATTTAAATTTATCTGTTAATTTAATTAAACCCAAAATAGAAGACTCATTTTTTGCTTTGATGATAGGAAAGGGTTACCCTTCTCCTAATAAGTGGTTTAGATGGTGTACTGATAGATTAAAAATTCGTCCTACTACTGATTTTTTAGATAGTTTAATTAAACAAAATCAATCTGTTTTAATGCTTTTAGGTGTTAGGAGTGATGAGTCTGTAAGTCGGGCTATATCTATTAATTCAAGAGAATTGAATTTCCAAGGTTTAGCTAAACATGAGCAAATTCCTAATGCTTATGTACTTTCCCCTATCAAAGATTGGACAACACTTGAAGTTTGGCAATATTTAAATAGTAATTTAGCACCTTGGGGTAGTCATAGTGATATGATGAAGTTATATTCTAAAGGGGCTGTTATGCCTGATGGGACGGTTCGTGATGGTGATGCTGATTGTAATATTGCTCTTAATCCTGAAGCACCATCTTGTGGTAAGACTCGTTTTGGGTGTTGGACTTGTACAGTTATTGATAAAGATAGGTCAATGGAGGGAATGGTTCAGAGTGGAGAGGAGTGGATGAAACCTCTTTGGGAATATAGAGAGATACTATTAGATTATAGAGATAGAGAAGATAAACGAGGTAGTAGAAGACGAAATGGTCAAATTGGAATGGGTGCTTTTACTCTTGATGTGAGAAAAGAATTTTTAGAGAAACTTTTTATTATAGAGAAAAAAGATGATTTTATAAATAGAGATATTTTACTTATATCTAATGAAGAGATAGAGATAATTCAAGAGTATTGGAATAGAGATGGAGATATAGAGAATTCTGCTTTAAATTTGGCTAGTAGGTATGGTCGTGATATTAAAAAAATAGATAGTAGTGAGATTGATAATATTTTATCTTCTATTGATACTATAACCTACTCAAGAGAGTTATTTAATCGCATCTATGAGATAGAAAAAAAGCGTAAAAATATATCTATGAGGGTGGGAGTACTTAATGAAATTGAAGATAGAGTAAGTAACTACTATAAAGGAAAATTTATTGAAAATTAAAAAGATAGTTTTAAAAAATCTCTTCTCATTTTATGGGAAGCAAGAGATTTATTTTGATAATAAAACGGTAGTTTTAGCCGAAAATGGATTTGGAAAAAGTAGTTTATTAAACTCCATAAAACTTGCATTAGGTCAAAAAAAAATTAAAATAGATTCTATTTTAAATATATCTGCTAAAGATAAAGAGTGTTTTATAGAGATTGATTTTAGTGAGTTTTCATTAAGACGAGTTTGGGATTTTAGTGAGGATATAGAGAGTTTAACTATATTTTTTGAAGATAATATATTAAAAGATTATGAGGCAGAGGAGTTTTTAAAAGAGAAATTTCCTATTGAATTAGTTGATTTTATATTCTTTGATGGTGAGGTAGAAAAAGATTTAATTTTATTAAAATCAAAAAAGATAAAACGGATATTTGAGTACTCTTTTGATTTAGATATTTTATCTAATATGATAATAGATACAAAAAAAGTAGCCAATAGATTATCTAGTAAAATTGGTAATGAAGAGATTGTGAAGTTTAGAGACTTACAAACAAAAGAGGCTACTTTATCTCAAAAGATTTTAGAATTAGAAGAGAAAGAGATTATATTAAACAAAGATATAAAAAAGATAAATGAATTAATTAGACGAAATGAGCTTAAAATTAGAAATAGAAGTAGAGAGATAGAGAGTATAGAGGTTAAAATAGATGAAAATCAAGTTCTTTTAAATAAAAAAATAGCACTTTTTCAAGAGATAAATTTATATCAATTACCCATACTTTTAAATGATAATCTTTTTAATAAGATTAATACTAATATTTTACAATCAGTAGAGATAATTAATCAAAATGAGTTTGAAGATAAGTTTGAGTTATTTTGTAAATCATTTGATGCTTTAGATAAAAAGGGTGAACTTCTTCAGAGCTTTTATCAAATTTTTCAGACAACCAAAGGAATAAAACTAACCTTTACAAAAAAAGAATTAATATCTAATCTAAAGAGTTTAAAAGTCTCTATTGACCAAAAAGAGTCTTTAGTAGGACAATTAAAAGATATAAAAGATAGATTATTAAAAAGAGATGATATTAGAGAGTTGGATTTAAGGGCAATAGAGTTATCAAAAGATAGATATGATAAAGAGTTAGAGATTAATCAACTTATAGATGATTTAGAGAAGAGTAAGCAAGAGTATAAAGAGATACACAAACAGCTTCGTTTAGAGTTTATAGCAAAAAGAGATAAATATTCTAAAATTAAAACAATAGAAGAGCTTTATAATTTATCAGATATATCTAAAGAGGTTTATCTTAAAAAATTATCAAATAGTCTAAAAAGTTTTAATAATCTTTTAATCAAGAGAGTTGAACCATTTATTTCTACTTATCAACATATATCCAAAATATATATTAATGATAAATTTAGAGTAGTGTTAGAAGATGATAGTGGTCTATTTTTGGATATTGCTATGTTATCTTCTGGGCAGAAGCAGATATTAAGTTTTATTCTTATTAATACAATTTTAGAGTTTAAAAAATTTGTTGATTTCATATTTATAGATACTCCATTTGGTAGGCTATCAAATAAGAGTAGAGATTTTATATTTAATAACTATTATTTAAATTTTTCAAATTTAACTCTACTTGTAACAAGTAGTGAATATGACTATTTAGAGAAACAAAATATTAGTTTTAAAGAGTATATTATAGAAAAAGATAGATTAGGTTCAAAAATAGAAGAGGTAAAAAAGAATGATTAAAACTACAAAAGAGATAGAAGATTATATTAATCCTCTATTTAAATTACTTCACTACCCAACTAATACTCCAAAGTGGATAGCATTAAGATTTATGATAAATATATCATTATCATTAAAAGATAGAGATTATAGAGTAGATATGAATATTTTAGATGGTAAAGAGTATCGTTTAGTCCAAATTACTGGAGAGAATAAAGAGGAAGAAGATTTTACCAATCAATATTATAAGATGATAGAAGCCTATGAAGATATAACTTTAAAAAATAAAAAAGAGTTTGAAAAAAGATTAGAGTATCATATTTTTAGAGGTTATTCTATTTTAAGTATCTCTTTAAAGTCTAATAGTAGTATATATGAATTTTTATTACAAGAGTTTTATTATAATCAAGGAGATAATTAAATGCTAAAAATATTTAATCGCAAACCAAAACCATACTTTACAGAGGTTAAGAAGTATTTAACCAAAGAATATGGTGTGGAGGTAAAAAAGTTAAAACATAAGAGAAGTTATAAAAGATTGATGATGTCTAATGCCTCACGAATTGAATTTTTGACTTTTATTTTAGAAGATGGTAGGAGTGGGAGGGTTTTATATAGTCCTTTTATTAAATCTTTTGAGGATAGTTTGACTAAGGGAATTTCAGATGAGCATTTGGTGGTGGCTTATGGTGGGTGGCTATTTTTAACATCTGGACTCAAAGATAAATTTATAGAGAAAAATTTCAAATCAAAATCACAAAAAAATGATTATTTGACACTTAAAAGAGCTAATGGTGTAACTAATATTAAGGTTGTAGAGCAGTATAAAATAGCACATAGTGAGATATTTGTGCTTGAGGCTAAGTTAGATGGGTATAATATTAGATGTGCTGGAAATGTAGAGATTGATATATGTTATGAAGAGGGTAGTGACTATTATAATGTTTCAACTATTTATTTTTTATTAGGAGAGCAGGTTTTTAAGGGTAATTAATGGATATTAATAGAGAGTTTAATTTGGTTTTATCTGGTGGAGGTGCTTTGGGGTATGCTCATGTTGGGGTGATAGATAGATTATACCAAAATGGTTTAACTCCTGTTGAGATAGTTGGGACAAGTATGGGGGCTATTGTTGGTGGTGTATATTCATTGGGATTTTCACATAATAAATTTATTGAGATTTTTGATGAGTTTTCAAATATATTTAAGTGGCTTAGAGTATCATTTTCAAACTCTTCTATAATTGATAGTAGAAAAATATATAAAATACTTAGAGAGATTTTTGAAGATAGAAAATTAAGTGATACTATAATTCCTATTAAGATAATAGCTTCTAATTTTGATACAGGTGAGATTAGAGTCTTTGATAGAGATGATAATATATATTTAAGAGATGCTATTTTAGCCTCTATGTCAATACCTGCTGTTTTTAGACAAGTTAGAATAGAAAATCAATTCTATGCTGATGGCTATATATCTGCGAATTTACCTATTAATTATCTTTCAAATCAAGATATTGATACTTTAGCAGTAGATGTTATGAGTCCAAATAGTATAGATAAATTTGAAAAGGATTATTATAAATTTTTTGGGCATACAAAATCAATTATCAAAACACTAGAACGAACAGTTAGGCTTATGACAATTAACCAAACCAAAGATGCTATTAATGTATATAAAGGTAAATTAATTTTAATTGAACCTAATTTATCTCATTATAAAACAGCTAGTTTTCATAGATATAAAGAGATAAAAGATATAGGATATAATACTATGGTTAATAAAATTGTTTAATCATTTTAATAGCAATCATAGATATAATAATTTCAAATAGAGTGGCTAGAATTAGTTGATAATATGTCAAAATATCTATTAATTTGACTTCATATCCAATGGTAGCTACGGCTATAATAAGAGTAAGAGGCATAGATAGAGATAGACTTGATAGGAGAGCTGTTTTAATATTAGATATAGATACCAAAATAAAGCCACCTATTACTCTTGATGCTATCATAATAGCAGTAATTAATAAAGCACCACTTACAATTCCTTCTAAAAAAAGTGATTGAATATTAAATGATGAACCTACATGAATAAAAAATATAGGGATTAAAAATCCAAACCCTATACTAGACATTTTTTCTTCAAGATATGATGCATGATGAAAAAATGTAGATATAGCTACACCTGCTATAAATGCTCCTAAAGCAACTTCTAAATGTAGTTTAAGCATTATAGATATAAGTATAAAAAATAGTGCCATAGATAATCTAATATCTTGGTCGTTAGAGTTTATTTTAGGTATTAGTAGAGTTTTAAATTCAGGATACCACCAAAATAGTATTTGTAAGGCTTTATATATTATATATATAAAACCAATAAATCCAAATAGAGATGCGATATTCCATACCAACTCCATACCAAATCCAACCATTATATAAGCATCAATAATAGTAAGAGAGGCTATACTGATAATCTCTCCTAATATTCCTACAATAAAAGCTAACTTTACCCAATCTTCATTTTTGCCATACTCTTTTGATAGGGTAGCAAGTATTCCAATAGAGATTAGTGGCATAGATACAATAACAATAGCACTCAATCCTGCTAACATAGATAGTGATATGGAGGATATAGCCATAACTAATAAAAATAGTAATGCTCTATTTATAATATTCTTGGGACTTGATAGTAACTCTTTGAGATTTACCTCCATACCTGCTAAAAACATTAGATATAAAAATCCTACTTTTGCTAAAATTTCAAAATACTCATGATGGCTTAAAAATCCAAAATATGCCATAATAGAACCTAATAAAATCTCTATGGGTGTAGTTGGTATTTTTAAAATCTTAGATAGATATGGCGAGAGCCATATTAGTAGAGATAAGGATAAGATTATAGATATACTATTATCGTTTACAATCACTAGCTACCTTATATCCTAGATTATCTAAAATATCTCTATCTCTATTTGGTTGGTCGCCTTTTGTAGTAAGATAATTTCCAATTACAATTGCATTTGCTCCATTTTCAAACATATCTTTATAGTTTTTACCAAACATAAGCTCTCTTCCACCTGCGACCATTAATAGTTTATCTTCTCCAATCGCCTCTCTACTTAGTCTAATAATCTCTAAAGCCTCTGATAGTGTGATATTATTATCTATAATTGGTAGAGATGGATTTGGGTGATAAAAATTTAATGGTACAGACTCTGGTTGAAGTGAAGCTACTGCTTTAATCAACTCTAATCTATCTTCTTTATTCTCCCCCATTCCAAATATTCCACCACTACACAAATCAAGTCCAACCTCTTTAACACTAAGACAAGTATCATATCTCTCTTGCCAAGTATGAGTAGAACATATCTCTTTGTAATATCTTTGAGATGTTTCTAAATTATGATTATAGCTATCTACTCCATTATCTTTAAGATATTGAAGTTGTGATTTATTAGCCGTACCATTACAAGCTATAAGGTTTAATCCCTCTACTTTGGATTTAATAGCATTAGCAACAGAGGCTACAAATTTAGTTTTTTTATCATCAAGCCCTTTCCCTGCTGTTACAAGACAATACCCCAATGCTCCATGACTTTTTGCTGATTTTGCCTCATTGACTATTGTATCTATATCTTTGTAATTATATCTCTCTATATCAGCTTTGTATCTTACACTTTGAGTACAAAACTTACAATCCTCTTTACAGTTACCACTTAAAATGTTGTTTATCGCACATAAAAATATCTCTTTCATAAAAGAATTATACTCTTAAATTATAGAGAATATGGTTAATTATAAAGAATAGAATAAAATAAAATATGATACTATATAGCAAAAATAGAATAGGAATATTAAATGAAATTATATGATATGATAGGATTAGGTGTAGCAGGGAATTTTGCTCATCATTTAGTCCAAGCAGGAGAGTTAGAAGATTTTAAAGATGTAGTAACCAAAGAAGCCGATGCTCCAAAAGGAATTTTTCCTTTTTATCTACCAAATAGTAATAGTTTTTTAGGTGTTAAATCAATAGGGAGTGATAGATTAAGCCTACCTACATATCAAGCGAATGCTCAAGTAGAACCTGAAATTGCTATTATATTTGATATTATATATAGTGATGATATGAGTGTCTTAGATTTAAAGGCTCAAAAATTTACAACATTTAATGATTGTACTATTAGAAAAGAGGGAGCAAATAAAATATCCCAAAAGAAGAGTTGGGGAGAAAATTCAAAAGGAATTGCCAAAGAGTGGATAGAGATTGATAAGTTTGAGAGTGGTGGAGTAATGGATAACTACTCAATATGTTCATTTCTAAGACGAGATGGTATATTATACCCTTATGGAGAAGATGCCCCATTAATTGGATATAGCTATTTTTATACAAAACTAAAAGATTGGATAGTT
>Ga0256826_1001747_pt1 | contig 13503 bp, 6 predicted proteins | sample CV79metaG_FD_185975 | JGI IMG/M metagenome (GOLD analysis project Ga0256826, IMG submission 185975) | Hydrothermal vent microbial communities from East Pacific Rise, Pacific Ocean - CV79 | ecosystem: Environmental > Aquatic > Marine > Hydrothermal vents | place: Pacific Ocean: East Pacific Rise...
CTCATCCATAACTTTTATAGAAGCTTTAATATCATTTTCATCTGTTAATTTTAAACAAGAAGTACTTAGTAGTTCTTGTTGAGTAAAGCCTGTCATTTCAGTATATGATTCATTAACTTCTAAAAAGTTGGATTCCATATCTAAAATTGCAATGGCATCTTTACTACCTTGGTAAATAGCTTCAAATTTTTCTTTCTCACCTTTTATAGTATTTTTCAATTTATTTTGATTATATAAAAAAGCTAAGATAAGAGATAGAATAAATAAAAATAGTCCTGCAATTTTCCATAACAAAGTATAATCAACACCTTTTTCATATTTTATAGATACCCAATTATTTAAAATCTTTTGTTGTTGTTTTATATCTACAATATTAATTACTTTTTCAAATATCTCAAATAATTCACCATCATCATTTCTAACAGCAATACCCAATTTCCATGATTCATCAAGTTTACCTGTTATCTTTAGTTCACCACTTAAACCATTTTGGAATTGATAACTAATACTTGCTAAAGTTCCTATATATCCAAATAATTCTCCGTTATTTACTCGATTAAGTCCATCTTGAATATTTTCTACCTCAACAATATTTATATTTTTGTATTTTCTTTTTAATGGTTCTACAAAGGCATAATTTTTTGTAATACCTACTTTTTTATTTTTGATGGCACTTAAATCATTTACAAAAGGAACATCAATCTTAGTTGCAAGTACAAGAGGTATTTTTAAATAAGATGTTGTAAAGTTTAAATACTTTTTTCTATCTTCTGTTTGCATAGCTAATGACAAAATATCACATTTTCTATTTTTTGCATATTGCAGTGATTCATTCCATGACTTTGTATGAATCGGTGTAATCTCAATACCTAAATTGTCTTGAAATATTTTAAAATAGTCAGCTGTTAGACCTACATGTTTTCCATTTTTATCAAACTTTTCAAATGGCATCCAATTTGGATCTATACACATATTAATACGTTTCTTTTCTTTTAGATACTTTAGTTGTGATATTGTTAAATTTAATTTTTTTGAAACGTGTTTTTCATATTTTTTATTATTAAATATCCATATTTTTTTTAGTTTTTGTAACTCAAGCTCTGTTATTTGATTTTTCGCTTTTTCTAGAATATCTCTTAATATAGTATTATCTTTACTAGTAGCTAAATGTAAATCTAAATTGAATTTTTGATTAGCTATTTCAAAACTTGGTTCGATATTACTAAGTTGATATTTTGAAATAATATAATTTCCTGTTGCTAGGTTATCTATTGCACCATCAACTTTACCAAATGCTACTAGTTTTAAAGCTTCAAAAGAATTTTTTACAGTTACTATCTTTATGTTTGGATAATATTTTCTTAATAATTCTTCTTCATAAAAACCTTTTACAACAGATAGAGTTTTACCATCAAAGTTATTCAGACTATTATATATATTGTTACCTCTTGTAAATATAACATCAACACCAGTATGATAAGTACTAGTAAAAGCTAAAAATTTATCTCTTTGTTTAGTTTTTGCAATATTTAACATAACATCAATTTTATGATTTTTAATTAAGTCTAAAAATTGGTTCCATGTATATCCACTAACAAACTCTACATTCATATCAACTTTTGAAGCAAGTAATTTCATATACTCAATTGAATATCCATAGGCTTGACCATTTTTATTATAATTATAAGGTGGCCAATTTGTTTCATTGTGTACTTTAATAATTGGATTATTTTTTAAATAGTCTTTTTCTTCATCACTTAAGTTTATTGTATTTGATAATATTATACTTGAAAACATTATAAGAAGTAAAAATATATGCGGGAATAACTTATACATAACTAACCTTTATTAGTATATTCTACATCTATAAAACTAAATATAAGATAAAATATTAAAATGTCCAAGCTTATATATTATAATTCTTAAGATACTTTATTATATTTATATTTATATTTATATTATAATAAAAATTTAATAAACTAATTAATATTTTAAATACTTTTAGCTACAATTTTTTAAAGGTATCAAACATGAATGTAAAATTAATAATCTTAGTTCCAATAATATTTATAATAATACTTTCTACAGTGTTAACTAACTTTTTATTATCTTTTGAAGAAAAGGTATTAAAAACACAATTAGTTAATATTGAGCAAAGAATAATATCTGAACAAAAGCAATATACTAAAAGTAATATAAATAATATTATTGAAATATTAAATCAAAAATCACATTCATATACAAAACTTCAAAAAGAGATTTTAAAAGAACGTACTAACAATGCAATTAGACTTATAGATAATATATATAAAGAAAATAAAACATTAAGTAAAGAAAAAATATTTAATAAAATAAGACAATACCTCAACTTTATCAGTTCTGCAAATAAAAGTAAATATTATTATATTTATACACTAGATGGTACTTGTATTTCTGTGCCTGTAAAGAGAAGTTTAGAAGGTAAAAATCTCATTGGCCTAAAAGATATAAAAGGTCAATATGTAATACAAAATATGATAAAAATTGCAAAAAGTGGTGGAGGATTTAATCAATGGTATTATATAAATCCAAATACCAACAAAACTGAAATGAAAATTGGTTATGCAAAAGAATATAAACCTTTAAATATATTTGTAGGAACTGCCATATATAAAAATGATATCATCAAAGATATAAAAAAGGATTCTCAAAAATTAATTTTAAACTATAGAACATCTCATAATGGATATATATTTGCTTACAATAAAAAAGGTACTACTATTGCTCATATTAAAAGTAGTTTAATTGGTATAAATAGATGGGATTTAAATAAAAATGGCAAATATCCAATACAAGATTTACTAAAAAAAGGGCAAGAAGAAGGTGGAAACTATATATTTTATCAAGCTACTATAAATCCTAAAACAGGTTTACCTGCTAAAAAAATATCTTATGTAAATGAATTTAAAAAATTAAATTGGGTACTTGGTACTGGTTTTTATGTAGATGAAGTTGCAAAAGACATAAAGGCTAGTCAAAATAAATTGCAAAAAGAATTTAATAATGATATTAAAAAAATTATTCTTACATCTATAATTATTACACTGATTTTAATTTTAATTTTATGGATTATTTTAAACAAAATATCTCATAAACTAAAAAGAACCAATAGCAAACTAAAAAACTTAAATGAAACACTAGAAGAAAAAATAACAGTAGAAGTGAAAAAAAGTAATCATATTCAAGAACAATTATTCAAATCTGAAAAAATGGCTTCAATGGGAGAAATGATTGGTAATATTGCACATCAATGGCGACAGCCATTATCTATAATATCTACACTATCAACAGGTATTATAATGAAAAAAGAATTTGGAAATTTAAACGAAGAAGAACTTCTAAAAAATTGCAATACTATAAATGATAATGTACAGTATCTATCTAAAACAATAGATGATTTTAAGAATTTTATAAAAGAAGATAGAACAAAGAAAGTATATAGTCTAAATAATACTATAAGTAAGTTTTTTAATCTAGTAGAGGCTTCATCAAAAAATAATAATATCTCTGTAAAATTTAATTTAGAAAATACTATACAAATCAATGGATATGAAAATGAACTTATCCAAGCTTTAATTAATATTTTCAATAATGCAAAAGATGCTTTTCAAGATAATACAAAAAAGAAAAAATATATATTTATAAGTAGTAGAATAAAAGATAATAAAGCAATTATAATAATAAAAGATAATGCAGGTGGAATACCTCAAGATGTATTACCTAAAATATTTGATCCTTATTTTACTACTAAGCATAAATCAAAAGGTACAGGACTAGGTCTTAATATAACATATAATTTAATTGTTGATGGGATGAATGGTTCAATAGAAGCTAAAAATAAAAATTATATATATAATGAAGAATCTTATACTGGAGCTGAATTTATTATAAAATTAAGTATGCAATTGGATACTCCAAAAAAAGAAAAAGATTAAGCTGTAAAATACTTTTACTTAACTTAATTAAATTTTATAATCTAAATGATATAATAAAGAATAATATTTTAGAACAAAGGGCTTATATGAAACTAAAGCTAATTGTAATATCTGTTTTTATACTCACTTATAGTGTATTCTTTTATATAAACACAAATATAAAAAATGAAAGAATCAGTCTTATCTTAGACGCTAGTATTAAAAACTTACAAATACAATATGACCTTACAATGAGTTATTTTTTGCAAGATGCAAAAAGTATAAGTAAAAATATAAACTCTAATAAAAAAGCTTTAGAAATAATAAAAAAAGCACAACATGCCAATAAAGAAGAGCAAAATAAATTAAGACAAGAGCTTTACACTCTTTTAGTACCTATGTATCAAAGAATAAAATCAAGAGGTGTTTTACAATGGCATTTTGTATTTCCTGATAATACAACTTTTTTAAGAATGCATAAGCCATCTAAATATGGTGATAATCTAACTAACATAAGATATAGTTTTAAATATGCAAATGAACATAAAAAAACTATTATTGGATTTGAACAAGGAAGAACAACTCATGCATTTAGATATGTTTTTCCATATTTTGATATGCAAAAAAACCATTTAGGGGCAATTGATATCTCTTTATCTTCATATGCTCTACAAAATAAACTTTTAAATATAAATAAACTCCATTCTCATTTTTTAATTAAAAAGAATATTTTTGATGTAAAAGCATGGAATGAAAATAGCAAAAAACATACATATATGCAAAGTATGGAAAATGAAGATTATAAATCTGAATATATAATGAAAGAAGCTCATCACAAAAATAAAATGAAAGAAGTAAAACAATATATTATTTCTCCATTAAAAGATCAAATAGCTTTAAACATGAAAAGTTCAGAACCTTTTGCTCTATATGCACCATATAAAAACACAACAAAGCTAGTGACATTTTTACCTATTTACGATACTCAAAAAAAATCTGTGGAAGCATATATTGTAACATATGCTGATAATAATAATTTATATAATATTTTACAAGATTACAGTAAATTTAATTTCTTATTCTTTTTGGGTTTATCATTATTATCATATTTTATTTTTCAAACATTAAACTCAAAAACAAAACTTCAAAATAAAACTCAAGAATTAGAAAGTTACTTAAAAGTAATAGATGATATAGAAATTGGTTTATTTATTGTAAATAAAGACTTCACTGTTCAATTTATGAATAATACTATGAAAAAATGGTTTGGTGATCAAACCAATAAGATATGTTATAAAGCTGTTGCAGGACTTGATGAACCATGTTCTTATTGTAAAATATACGAAGTTATAGATGAAAACAAAAGAGTGACGTATTCTCCAACAACAAAAGATGATCAATCATTTGAAATTATCTCTGCACCTATTAAAAATATAGATGGAAGTATTAGTAAAATGGAAGTAATTAAAAATATAACCAATCAAAAGAAATTAGAAAAACAACTATTGAAATCTGAAAAAATGTCTGCAATGGGTGAAATGATAGGTAATATTGCACATCAATGGAGACAACCCTTATCAGTTATAAGTACAAGTGCTACTGGGCTTATTATGCAAAAAGAATTTTTTGGAGTACTTGAAGATGAAAAGCTTATTAATACTTGTAATACTATTAATGAAAATGCACAGTATCTTTCTCAAACCATAGATGACTTTAGAAGCTTTATAAAAGGTGATAGAAAGAAAACTATCTTTAATCTAAAAGATACTATTAATAGTTTTTTACATCTGATTGAGGGAACTATTAAAAATAATAATATAACAATTATTCTAGACTTACAAGAAAATGTTACAATTGATGGATATGAAAATGAGTTAAAGCAATGTCTAATAAATATATTTAATAATGCAAAAGATGCGCTAAATGATCATAACATTCAAAATAAATTATTTTTTATATCTACATTTAATCAAGATGGCAAAAATATGATTTTTATAAAAGATAATGCTTTAGGAATACCTAAAGATATATTGCCAAAAATATTTGAACCATACTTTACAACAAAACTGGATAACAAAGGAACAGGACTTGGTCTATACATGACTTATGATATTATTGTAAATGGTATGAATGGTACTATTGAAGTTGAAAATGTAGATTATAAACATAAAAGTGAAAATTATACTGGTGCAGAATTTAAAATAGCATTATAAAATAATATATTTAAATCTGAATTATAAAAGACTTATAATTCAGATTAGTACTCATGTTTTCATAACTTAATTACTATTTTTATTTCCAACTAACCTAAGCCAAAAATACCCTAATAAACCAGCAGCTAATGAAGCAAATAGAATTCCTATTTTAGCTTGGAAAATAAGTTCTTCATTTCCAATAAATGCTAAATCAGCTACAAATATAGACATTGTAAACCCTATTCCACCTAGAAGTGAAACACCTAATATTTGTGACATTGAACTACCTTTTGGTAAGCTTGCTAGTTTTAGTTTTATTGCCACGTATGATACACCAAATATACCAAGAACTTTTCCTAGTATTAATCCTGCAATAATTCCAAATGATACAGGTTGTAATATAGTAGATCCAATAGAAGAAAAATCTATACTTATTCCAGCATTTGCTAGGGCAAATAAAGGAATAATAATCAAAGATACAGGTAAATGTAAATCATGTTCCAATTTTGCTGCAGGAGTCCCTACTTCATCAATTTTATCTTTTATATTTAATAAAATTGCTTTTTGTTTTTCATCCATCAAATAATCTTCTTTTTGTTCATATTTATCATATTCTTCTAGTAAAGCTTTTGTTTTAGTTGAAAAGTCCAAAGGTGTTAATCTTGGTTTAGATGGTATTGCTAAAGCAGCTATAACTCCTGCAATTGTTGCATGAACTCCTGATTCTAACATAAAAAACCACATAAAAATAGCAACAATAAAGTATGGTAATAATACTCTTATTCCAATTCTATTTAAAATTATTAATAATAAAAACATTCCCCCAGCTAATCCAAGTTGTAAAAAATGAATTTGTTCTGTATAAAATATTGCGATAACTAAAACAGCACCTAAATCATCAACGATAGCTAGTGCAACCAAAAATGTTACAAGTGCAGTTGGTACTCTTTTACCTAAAAGTACTAATGCACTAATAGCAAATGCAATATCTGTTGCCATTGGTATACCCCAGCCATTTACCCCTGCTGTTCCATTGTTTATTGCTAAATAGATTAATGCTGGAAATAACATACCTCCAATAGCAGCTAATATTGGAAGAATAGCTACTTTTATATTTGATAATTCACCTACTAAAATTTCTCTTTTTATCTCTAATCCAATTATAAAGAAAAATATAGCCATAAGACCATCATTTATCCAATGGTGAATATTATTTGATAAAGTCCAAGAACCAATTGATAAATCTACTTTTATATGAAAAAAGTGTGCATAAGATTCAGTAAGTGGAGTATTTGCTAATACCAAAGCCAAAACTGTCATAATCATAAGTATCATACCAGTAGTTGTTTGAGCATGGATAAAATGTTCAAATGGAGTTGATATTTTATTAAAAGCTTTTTCCCATGGAGCATAAAGTTTCATATTATTTCCTTATTATTAATTATATTATAGTTATGCTATCTTATTTTTATTAACACTTAACTTAGAATTATTTTCTACAAGTAAACCCATTGATTTCAATTTATTTAATCCATCATCTATTTCATAATTTATTTTTATATTATACGTTGTATAAATAAAATCTTCAATCTTTTTATCTAATTGTTCTTTAGTTAGTGTATTTTCTTCATGCACTAAAAATAAATATGCAAGTAATGTTTCTTTTATTTGTTCATCATTTGCATTTTCAACACATTGAATCAAAGCACTAGTATTATTTGCAAGATTATAAAAATATAGCTTTTGTGCCAGCTGTGCCATATATTGGTTTTTTCTATAAAGTACACTTTTTATTTGACGCCATAAAACACCACCAAATGCACCAAGAGCTACAAGTGCAGACATAGGCTCTATTGCAATTGAACCAAGTTTAGCACTTAGTGTTGCACCACCACTAATAGTACCTCCTCCACCAAGAACTGCGATTTTTAGTTTATCAAATAATCTCATTTTTATTTTAGTATTAGGGAAAAGCATCTCTAAATCAATTTGAGGTATATTTTTGAATAATTTAATATAAATATTATTATCTTCATCATCCTTTATTAATATCTCATTATTTTTCAATTTTTTCTTAGCTTTTTCAAGACTTATATTTTCTTCAACTACTAATTCTTTTGCTCGTATATTAAACTTTTTAGGTTTTATAACCAATAACAATCGATTATATATTGGTGCTGTTATAGTTTTGGTTTTTAAATAAAGTTTCATAGGATCTAAAACTTTATCTTCTTGAATAGATTGACCTCTAAAGTAAATTTTAACTTCATCAAAATCATTAAAATTTATACTAACTTCAATTCCATAAGGAGATGTCTCTTTTATAGCTTCTTCTAGCATCTTTTTTGTAAGAATTTCATAATTAGCATCATTTAAAGTTTCATCAACTTTCAAAAATAGTTTAGACTCCATATCTTTATATTCTTCATTTGAAAAACTACTAGATATAAGTTCATTATCAGGAGAAAATGGCAAATAATTATTTTTTAAAACTCTTATATCTGCATAAGAATTTTCATAATAATATTTAGATAAAGACTCACTAAATTCTTTGTATTGAGAAATATTAGTTGATTTCAAATATGTTAAAGTATCTCTACAAAGCTTATTGTATTCTATTGGTATAAATCGTTCTTTTATATTATTGTTATATTGTATATTCATAATAATATTTTACAATATATAGTCTTTGATATGACACTATTTATATGATTTATTTATAATATATCTAAAGTATTATTTTATAAGTAATACTATTTTAAATTCAGCCCCAGTATATTCTATATCATCATATATATATTTTTTATTTGCAACCATGATATCTCCATTCATACCTTCTGTTATTAACTTATATGTCATATTTAATCCCAGTCCAGTACCTTGTGATTTATGTTTAGTAGTAAAATATGGTTCAAATATTTTTGATATTATACTTGGAGGTACACCTAAAGCATTATCTTTTATTTTTATAATTATCTGATTATCTTTTTCAAATGTACTAATAAACAAAATTTTATCTTTTATATTATTTATAACTAATGCATCTTTAGCATTATTAAATATATTTATAAAACATTGCATAAGTTCATTTTCATATCCATTAATTTCAATATCAACTTGTAAGTCTAATACAATATTAATATTATTATTTTTAACTACACCATCTATTAAGTGTAAAAACTTATTTACAGTATTTTGAAGGTTATAAATTTTTTTAGTTCTATCACCTTTTATAAAGTTTTTAAAATCATCAATTGTTTTAGATAAATACTGTGCATTTTCATTTATTTTATTACAGTCTTCTATTAGTTCATTATCTTTTAAACTTCCAAATTCTTTTTTCATAATCATACCTGTAGAAATAGTTGATATTATAGATAATGGCTGTCTCCATTGATGTGCAATATTTCCTATCATCTCTCCCATAGAAACAAGTTTTGCTTGTTGTGATATAATTTGTTCTTGCTTTTTAATATTTGAAATATCCAAAATACAAGATAATCTTAAATTCTGCCCTTTTAAATTAGTACCATGAATTAGAGCATCAAATAATATACCATCTTTTTTAATCAATTTGATTTCGTATGGCTTATCATTATCTTTTGCCAATTGTTCTTTTAATTTTAATTGAGATTCTTGTGCAGTTAGTTCTTGTGGACTTTGTCCAATTAATTCTTCTTTTAAAGTATAACCAAATAAATCTAATGTAATTTGATTCAAATTTTTTATTTTTCCATCTTCGATAATAACAATAGCTTCCATCGTAGAATTAAATAGTTGCTCAAATTTATCAACAGAATTTTGTAGCTGATGTGTTCTAATTTCAACTTTATTTTCAAGTTCTGAATTAATAAAATCAATTTCCTTTTTTGATTCAAGAAGTGATTCCTCTGCTATTTTTCTTTTTCTAATATTGATTAATAAAATTGTAATAATGATTAATAAAATAAAAATAATAAAAATAGAGAATAATATTACAATTTGATGGTCTTTATAAAAAGAAATAGGTTTATTCAATATTATTACATTTTCAGGTAATAAACTAATATCCATATCATGTTTCATTAATGCATTATAATCAAAAATAAGTTTAGTCGCACCATCTTTTTGTATAGGTATAGAAGAAGGACTAACTCCTTTTAATATTTTATTTGCAATTTTAGACATAGCTAACCCTTGGTAATATCCGCCAATTACACTACCTCCAACTATTCCATTTCCTAAATTGAACTCTAATAAACAAAATATAGGAGCATTAGAACTATTTGATATCAATTTTCCTATTTTTTCATAAGTAAAATATTTTCCATTTTTATCTTTAAAATAAACACCAAGTAACACTATAGTATCTTTATCTAGTGCTTGTAATCTTTTTTGTAAATCTTCTATAGAGCTATTATTTGCATAAATTATATTTTTATTTATACCTGTTAACTGTTTTTTAATAGTTTTAGTCCATGCTTTACCAGTAGTTAAATAATCATTAATTATAAATATATTTTTTGCATTTGGATTTAATTTTATTGCCATATCAATAGTAGCTTTTGCATCAAATCTTTCTATAGCACCTGTATAATTTGAGTATCCATCTAAATCACTATCTTTAAAAAAGTTTACACCACAAAATGACACAGGTACATTTCCAAATAATTTATCTCTATTTGTTCGTAAAAAATTAAAAGCATTATTATCACTTGATAATATTAGATCAAATTTTATATTTTTATATTTATTTTTATAAAGTGTTTTTAGATTATTTAAGTATTCTATTGTAAATACTCTTTTTGTATCCATATATTCTACATGTAATACATAGTTATTTTCATTTGGTTTTAACGTATCTGTTATTGCTTTATCAATATTTGTAACCCAACTCATTGATTTATTATATGAATGTAAAACTAAAATATGCTTTTGTTGAATATTATTATTTGCATATAAAGCTATTGAAAATACCAATAAACTAAATATTATTTTTTTGAAAATAGACATTGATACCTTTCTTTGTTATATAAGATTATATCATATTAGTCTTATACTTATTTAATAGGTAATATTATAGTAAACTCTGCTCCAATGCAGTCTATATTGTCATATTTATAGCTTACATTATTTGCATTTATACTACCATCCATACCCTCTTTTATCAATTTATGTGTCATATTAAGACCTAGTCCTGTACCTTTAGACTCATGCTTTGTTGTAAAATATGCTTCAAATATTTTTGGCAATATATCATTTGGTATACCCCCTGCATTATCTTTTATTTTTATAATTACTTTATTGTCTTCTTCTTTTGTGCTAATTTGTAATATCTTATTTTTTACATTATTTTCATTTAATGCATCTTTTGAATTATTAAATATATTTATAAAACACTGTATTAACTCATTTTCATAACCATGAATATTAATTTCATCATTCAACTCTAAAACAATATTTATATTATGTGTTTTAATAGTACCTTTTACTAAGTGCAAAAATTTATTTATATTTTCAGTTAAGTTAAATATTTTCTTTGTTCTATCACCTTTAATAAAGTTTTTAAAATCATCTATTGTTTTAGATAAATATTGAGCATTTTCATTTATTGTATTACAATTTTTTAGAATATCTTCATCTTTTAGCATTCCAAATTCTTGTTTCATAACCATACCTGTAGAAACTGTTGAGATAACTGATAATGGCTGTCTCCATTGGTGTGCAATATTTCCTATCATCTCACCCATACCTGCTAACTTTTCCGAATGCATTAGTTGTTTATGTTGGTCATCAAAATTCTTTTTAGATGTAATATCATATTTTATAGCAATATATCCAATATGATTACCATTACTATCATACTCTGGTGATATAATTGGAAATACCCAAAAAGGCTCTTTATTTTTATTTATATTTATAATCTCACCTTGCCATTGTTTACCACTACTAATAGTTTTCCACATATCTTTGTATACTTCTTTTTCAACAGAAGGATGTCTGAGTATTTTATGAGATCTACCTACTATTTCACGTTTAGAATATTTTGTAATTTTACAAAATGCATCACTTACTTCAGTAATATTACCTCTTAAATCTGTTTTTGAATAAATAACATATTTACTAATTAGATTTAAACTTTTTGTTAATTCTATTTTACTTATAATATTTTTATATATAAAATAAAGTAATAATAATAAACCAATAAATACAATAATACTAGAAAGTTTGTAATTATAATATATATTATAAATTCCACTATTTTTATCATAAATTACTATATATGCTGAAATATTATTTTTAGTATTTTTTATAGGTAAAAATGTAATAACTTCTGCTGATTTATTTATAATCTTATATAAAGAAAATGGTTTTTTCAAATTTATATTGAAATCAATCTGATCTTTTAATGGTAATATTATGTTTATTTGTTTTTTTTCATTTTCACTTTTATTAAAGTCTTTAGTCAGTGTAAACATATAATCTTTATGTTCTTTACTTTGAATATAATCAACAATTAGATCTTTTTCTTGCCATGTTTTTACAAAAAAAACATTTTTATTAACTAAAAAATGAGAATGAAGTTTATTAACATTTTTTAGTTTACGTTGAAGAGAATATGAAGATAATGCAATATCAATTGCCCCTAAATGATTACCCTTTTTATCATAAAAAGGAAAAACATATCTAAATCCATGAGTTACACGTCCTTGTTCAAAACCTACTATTGTTTTTTTAAATTTATTTGCTTGATTTAGACTAAACCTAACATCAGTTAAATCATCACCATATTTACTTGGTTTGTGCATTCTTAAAAAAGATATATTATTTGGAAATACAAATTGCCACTGTAGTATACCTCTTGATTGAAGTCTACTATACATCGGTATTAAAAGTTTATGAAGTTTGCTTCTTAAAATATCTTTTTGTTCTTTTGAAGCATTTTGAGCTTCTCTAAATATATTAATTATTTTTTGATTTTTACTAATATTATCTCGTATAGAAGTTGCATCATTTACAAAATAATCCATTGTTAAATTGTAGTGTGTATTTAGTTTTTCGATTTCTTGATTAAGTGCAAAATCAATTCTATCATTTTTAATCTGAGTAGTATAATATAAAAATATACTATAAATAAATACAAATATTCCAATCATTATCAGTTTTAATTTCACTATACACCTCATACTATATTTTATATATTATACATTACCCCCCCCATAAGTTTCTTAAAGGGAGTTGATTATTTTATTATAATTATAACAAATCAGTTCTTAAATAATATTATAAGTAATTTTTATATTATAAAATCATCATATTAGCTTATTGGTAATATTATTGTAAATAAAGCACCTTTATATTCTTTGTCATTAAAT
>Ga0256826_1001748_pt1 | contig 13497 bp, 10 predicted proteins | sample CV79metaG_FD_185975 | JGI IMG/M metagenome (GOLD analysis project Ga0256826, IMG submission 185975) | Hydrothermal vent microbial communities from East Pacific Rise, Pacific Ocean - CV79 | ecosystem: Environmental > Aquatic > Marine > Hydrothermal vents | place: Pacific Ocean: East Pacific Rise...
GGTGATGTATTAAATCCAGATAATGGATATTGGGTAGTTGGTGATATTCAAGGTGGTCATATTTTTGACTTCGTTGTTGATGCTGACGGTATCCAAGATGTTATTTTTGTTGACTCTATCATGACTGCAGAATCTGCTGCTGATGCTTTTGGTGATGTAGGATGGGATCACAGACTACAAGCTTCTAAATCTGCAGACGAGAAGAAAATTTTTGCTGTTTGGACTGACGATGCTGATTCTGATGACGGAACAGTTAAAAACCCAGATATTTTTGCTTGGGGTTATAATGCCGAAACTCACGGTGTAACAGAGGCTGTTAACTTTACTGAAAACGATTTATATGCTGGTTTCTATTTCTATCCATATGTATCTGAACTCACTCCTCAAGTTGATGGTTTTTATAACATTCCTATTTCAACAACACTTACACCTTCTGAATTTGCAGCTAATGATCCATTAGCTCCATGTACACATACTTTTGTTAGCGGTATTGGTTTTACTGATAATGATTTTATCATAGGTATATATGATAATTCTGTCGCTAAGAACAGTATTTCTGTTTCTCAAAACAATCCAAACCCTTTTAATGGTAGCACTTCTATTAATGTTACAACAGAAACTTCTACTCCAGTAATGGTTGAAGTAAGTAATATTATGGGACAAACTGTTTATACCTTCAACGCAGGTACTGTAAACGGAACAAAGAAGATTACACTTAATTCTAATAATATGGAAGCTGGTGTTTATTTCTATACTGTAATTGTTGGAAACGAAAGCATGACTAAAAAAATGATTGTAAAATAATCAATCATCTTTTTTAAATTTTAAGGTCAGGGTTTCATTAATTTGAAATCCTGACTTTTTTTATTTAATACCCATTAAATGACGAATACAAACTCCAAATAAATATTTCTTGAATAATTATTGAAAACACAGCTGGAAAAAAATAATATCATTGTGGAATAAATGAGTAAAATTAGTGTATCACATATTTTATTACATTTGTTGTTATAATTGATATTTATTAATAAAAACAATGCTATGAAAAGAATTTTACTATTTGTAATGATTACCAGTTTTGCTTTAAACAGTTTTGCACAAAAAAGTGTTAAAACAAGGAAAAATATTCCATTGAATAAAGATATTGTTGATAATGGAGTAAAACAGAACCTACCCATTCCAATTATTGATGTAAATAAGTCTATAGATGAAGACATTAATCGAATTTTTGTTGGAAAAGGTTCAAACGTCAGAACTGTTAGAAGAGAAGATAATAAAGGTATATCTTATAATTCAGAGTTAGGGATTATCAGCATGGTATTCCTTTTAGATCCCGGAACCTATGGTGGAAACCCTACTGATTTAGGAATGGTTTATTCATACGATAATGGACAAACATGGTCGGATGTATTAAAAATTGTTGAAAACGGAGATGATTACATCAATGATTATCCTTCTGGAATTATTTACAACCCTAATGGAAATAATAATGTTGAAGATGCATATGGAGTAATACAGAATATTTCACATCAAGGTAATTGGAATCCTCAATTTAAAATGTGGTCAAGTATGACATTAGGAGGAGAAAACAATACTGTAGAAGTAAAACACGAAGATAGTAACGACGAATCAGGTTATTGGAACCAATTTGGATTAAGCTTAGCAGGTGATGGCGTGCGTTGTATGGGTATGTGGCCCGACGGCCCTTGGGGCGAATATACCGCAGCAGCTTTACAGCCTATTTATGGTGAGTTTAATGGTAGTGGATTTGATTGGAACGATTCACAGTTAGTTGACATGGATTTATTTTTATATATAGGCGGAGATCTTGATGGAACCATTTGTTGGACAGGTAGGTTTCAAGGCTATGATGGCGGAATAGAAATGGCTTGGTCAGATGATGGACAAATTGGTTATATATGGATGATTGGTTCTACCGCAGACGAACCCTCTGGAATGCAGCCTATTGTTTATAAAACAGAAGATGCTGGAGATACTTGGGATTTCGTTTCCTTAAATCTTTTTGAAGACAATGTACAAACAATGTTTGCTGATTATATGCCTCAAGCTGAGGGTGGCTTAATCATTCCAAGAGTATCTGAATCAGCTGGTATTGTTGATTATCATGGAGATCTTCAAATGGTTATTATTGCAGATGCTTATGCAGATGATGTTATTAGTGATCCAGAATTATTAAGTGCAGGGGTTAATGTTTATAATATGCCTGGTGACATTTATAATATGACAATTAATAATGATGGAGTTGAACAAGTTATATTTATAGACTCCTTATATACTGATGTAATTACAGATGATAACGCTGATTTTAGCTTTAATGGGGTGGGTTGGACTCACAGATTAATGATTGCAAAAAATGATTTTGAAAATGAATACTTTGTTACTTGGATTGATTCCAGAATCATGGAAGAAGAAGCTGTGAATAACGAACCAGATATTTTTGGTTGGTCAAGAAATATACATACTAATCTATCTTCTGACCCACAGTGTTTTACCGAAGGTACACTATACGAAAAGTTTTATTATTTCACTTATGGTGCCGATAGGGCAATTTATAATGATGAATCACAAACGTATACTATTCCATATATGCAAGCAATATCACCAAGTGAATTTTCCAGCAGTGGTGCAACAGACCCAATAACCATTAATTATATTACAGGTATTGAGTTTTCTGCTTTAGGAGAATATGTTAGTGTTAATAATTTGAAAACAGAATCCAACATACTAATTACTCAAAACAACCCTAACCCTTTTAACGGTTCTACTACTATTAATGTTACTACAGAAACTTCTGCTCCTGTTATGGTTGAAGTAAGTAATATGATGGGACAAACCATTTATACTATAAATGGCGGAACTGTAAACGGAACAAAAGAAATTACACTAACATCTGATAATATGGAAGCCGGTGTTTATTTCTACACAGTTACTGTTGGGAACGAAAGTATTACTAAGAAAATGGTTGTAAAATAATCAATCATCTTTTTTTTAAATTTAAAGTCAGGGTTTCATTAATTTGAAATCCTGACTTTTTTTATTTTGATCCATTTGACTATTATTCAATTCCCATAAAATGACCAATGTTGGGTCTTAAATTTAATAATAGAAAATTATTATTTCCAAAAACATATAAGCATTAAAATCACTTAGCCACCAATCTAAATTTTTCATACTTTTGCAGACTCAAAAATTTAACATATAATCCAATCTTTCAATACATTAACTAAGGATGGCAAAATATCAAGAATATAAAAACCTAAGTCTCACAAATATTGCAGAAGAAACCCTTCGCTATTGGCAGGAGAATAATATCTTTGAAAAGAGTTTAAAAAACCGTGAAGGTGCTGAAAATTACGTGTTTTATGAAGGACCACCATCAGCAAATGGAGTGCCCGGAATACATCATGTAATGGCTCGAGCTATTAAAGATATATTTTGCAGATACCAAACCCTTAAAGGCAAATACGTAAGCCGTAAAGCAGGTTGGGATACTCACGGATTACCAGTGGAAATTGGTGTAGAAAAAAGTTTGGGTATTACCAAAGAGGATATTGGAAAAAAAATTACTGTAGAAGCTTATAATAAAGCTTGTCGTACCGAGGTAATGAAATATAAAGATCTTTGGGACGATTTAACAGTGAAAATGGGTTATTGGGTTGACCTTGATAATCCTTATATCACTTTTGACAATAAATATATTGAGTCCGTTTGGTATCTTCTATCCAAACTTAATAAAAAGGGCCTTTTGTATAAAGGCTATACCATTCAGCCTTTTTCACCCGCTGCAGGAACAGGTTTAAGTACACACGAACTCAATCAACCCGGTTGCTACCGTGACGTAAAAGATACTACACTTACAGCTCAGTTTAAAGTTGTAAGGAACGAGAAGTCTGAAAAATTATTCTCTAGAAATGAAGAGGAAATTTTCTTTTTAGCATGGACTACCACCCCTTGGACTCTTCCTTCGAACACAGCATTGGCCGTTGGTAAAAAAATTGAATACGTAAAACTTAACACCTATAATCCTTATACCTCCGAAAAGATAACAGTCGTTTTAGCCAAAACCTTAGTGAATAATTATTTTCCGGAGAAGAATGCCGAATTAAAAATGGATGATTATGAAGCTGGGCAAAAAGCTATTCCTTTTGAAATAGTAGAGGAGTTTATTGGAACAGATTTAGAAGGAATAAGATATGAGCAGCTCCTTGCTTATGCTCAACCTACTGATGGTGATGCTTTCCGTGTAATTATTGGCGATTTTGTAACTACCGAAGATGGTACAGGTATCGTTCATATTGCCCCAAGTTTTGGTGCTGATGACTTTAAAGTAGGCCGAGAAAATGGAATAGGTTCACTTACTTTGGTTGATCAAACAGGACGTTTTACCGACGAAATGGGCGAATTTGCAGGTAAATTTGTGAAAAGCGAATACTATCCCGATGGCGATCCTCAGAAAAAGGAATCGGTAGATGTAGAGATTGTTGTAAAACTTAAAAAAGAAAATAGAGCTTTTAAAGCCGAAAAACATACACACTCCTATCCTCATTGCTGGCGTACCGATAAGCCTATTCTTTACTATCCATTGGATAGTTGGTTTATTAAAACTACTCAGGTAAAAGATAGAATGATTGAGCTTAATAAAACGATTGAATGGAAACCTAAATCAACTGGCGAAGGTCGGTTTGGTAATTGGTTAGAAAATCTTTTAGATTGGAATTTATCCCGCTCTCGTTTCTGGGGTATTCCGCTTCCTATTTGGACTTCAGAAGATAAAAAAGAGCAAATAGTTTTAGGTTCTGCTGAGGAGTTGAAATTAGAAATAGAAAAATCGGTAAATGCCGGTTTTATGGACGAAAACCCCTTAGCTAATTTTACTCCAGGTGATATGAGCAAGGAAAACTATGAAACTTTTGATTTCCATCGACCTTATGTCGACAAGATTGTATTGGTCTCAGAGAGTGGACAAAAAATGTTTCGTGAGCCAGATTTAATTGATGTTTGGTTCGATTCTGGATCCATGCCCTATGCTCAATTGCATTATCCCTTTGAGAACAAGGAATATTTTGAGAAAAATTTTCCAGCCGATTTTATTGCTGAAGGAGTAGACCAAACACGCGGTTGGTTCTTTACACTACACGCAATTGCTACTATGGTTTTTGATAGTGTTGCCTATAAAAATGTAGTTTCTAATGGTTTAGTTTTAGATAGCAAAGGCAATAAGATGTCAAAACGATTAGGTAATGGAGTTGATCCCTTTAGCACACTTGGAAAATTTGGCCCCGATGCAACACGCTGGTATATGATAACCAATTCTCAACCTTGGGATAATCTTAAATTCGATTTAAACGGAATTGATGAAGTAAGAAGAAAGTTCTTTGGAACCCTGCATAATACTTATGCTTTCTTTTCACTTTATGCCAATATTGATGGTTTCGATTATTCAGAAGGTGATATAGATTTTGACAAAAGACCGGAACTAGACCGATGGATTTTATCCGAATTAAACTCTCTAATTAAAGAAGTTGATGCCTCCTTAGGTAATTACGAGCCTACTCGGGCAGGTAGAGCAATTTCTCGTTTTGTAGATGAACGATTGAGTAATTGGTTTGTTCGCTTAAGCCGAAGAAGATTCTGGAAAGGCGATTATAGCGAAGACAAAATTTCTGCATATCAAACTCTTTACACTTGCTTGGAAACCGTAGCTATTTTATCATCTCCTATTGCACCGTTTTATAGCGATCATCTTTTCCGCGACTTAAATAAAGCCTCAGGTAAAAGAAAAGAAGAAAGTATTCATTTAGTGGATATGCCATTGGTTGACGAATCTAAAATTGATAAAGATTTAGAGGAGCGTATGCAAATGGCTCAACAATATTCTAGCATGGTTTTATCGCTTCGTAAAAAAAATAAAATTCGCGTTCGTCAGCCACTAAACAAAGTAATGATTCCTGTTTTGGATAAAAAATTCAAAGATCAGGTTGAAAAAATTACTGACTTAATCCTTTCCGAAGTCAATGTAAAAACTCTGGAGTTTATGACAGAAGATAGTGGCTTATTAGTAAAAAAGATAAAAGCAAACTTTAAAGCCTTAGGTCCCAAATATGGTAAATTAATGAAGATGATAGCTGCTGCTATCGCCCAATTTAATCAAGATGATATTAAAAAGCTGGAAATAGAAGGGTCTTATCAACTGGATATCAATGGAGAATCTATTACAATAGAACCAAGAGATGTGGAAATAAGCACCGATGATATTCCGGGCTGGTTAATAGCAACACAAGGTTCATTAACTATAGCTTTGGATATTACTATTGATGAAGAACTGAGAAAAGAAGGTATTGCTAGAGACTTGGTTAATAAAATCCAAGGGATGCGAAAAGACAAAGGTTTAGAAGTAACAGATAAAGTAAATTTGTTTATTAAAAAACAAGCTGAGACTGATGAAGCAATTAACGATAATATTTCATATATTTGCTCAGAAACACTCGCGGAAAATCTACAACTTGTTAATGAGGATATTCCTAATGGCGAAATTGTAGAATTATCAGACTCACTTACAGTTTTACTAAACGTTATCAAAATAAGCTAAATTAAATAACATAATATTTTACATTATGGAAACAGAAACAACAAAATCACGTTATTCAGATAGTGAATTATTGGAATTCAAGGAGATTATTGAGAAAAAATTAACCAAAGCAAAAAATGATTTGGATATGCTAACCGAAGCCTATATCAATAATAATGATCATGGTACCAATGATACATCTCCTACTTTTAAAGTTTTAGAAGAAGGAAATTCTGTTTTAACGAAAGAAGAAAACAGTAAATTGGCATCTCGTCAAGAAAAGTTTATTCAAAATTTAGAGATGGCATTAATTCGTATCGATAACAAATCATACGGCATTTGCCGAGCTACAGGGAAATTGATTTCAAAAGAAAGATTAAAGAGCGTTCCTCATGCTACTTTAAGTATTGATGCCAAAATAAACAGGCCCAAAGCCTAAGTAAATATAAATATTCTTCAGAAGCATTTTGAAAGTATTTCTCTCAAAATGCTTCTCTATTAATATCATATAATGAAGAAATCACTTATAGTTATATTTCTGGTACTTATTATCGACCAGATCTTCAAAATATATGTTAAAACTAATTTTTTTCTTGGAGAAGAAATTCACGTAATTGGTGATTGGTTTATCTTGCATTTTACCGAAAATGCAGGAATGGCTTTTGGTTATGAATTAGGATTTTCTTGGGGCAAATTAGCCTTGAGTATCTTTAGAATATTAGCAATAGGAGCTTTGGTTTACTATTTAATAAACCTAATACGAAAAAAATCTTCATCGGGTCTTATTATCAGCATCTCGCTTATCTTGGCAGGCGCTATTGGGAACATGATAGACAGTGCATTTTATGGAATTATTTTTAACGAAAGCATGTTTCACGAAAAAGCGATTCTTTTTCCACCAAATGGCGGATATGCCGGGTTTTTACATGGCTATGTTGTAGATATGCTCTACTTCCCGTTATTTAGTTTTAATTGGCCCCAATGGCTACCTTGGCTAGGTGGCCAAAATTTCCAATTCTTTCAACCGGTATTTAATATTGCAGACTCCTCTATTACTATAGGCGTCTCTTTAATTCTCTTGTTTCAAAAGAGTTTTTTTAAATAATTCTTTTATTACTAGCACTATAATGCAAACAAACTTCTTTTGAGAAAAGTGTTGAATTTATTTTTTATATTTGAATAGAATATAAATAAGCAGAGTATTTCCTTATCATTATTAGCCAATACTTTAATAAAATGAAAAAGAATATTGTTATACTTACAGGTGCCGGAATAAGTGCCGAAAGTGGGATATCAACCTTTAGAGATGCAAATGGATTGTGGAAAAACCACAGAATGGAAGATGTTGCCAGCCCAATAGCTTGGGACAATGATATGGACTTAGTTTTGGAATTTTATAATATTAGGCGAAAACAACTCTTCAAAGTAAAACCGAATAAAGGGCATAAAGCATTAGTGAATCTGGAGAAGTATTTCAATACTCAAATTATCACCCAAAATGTAGATGATCTACATGAAAGAGCAGGAAGTTCAAAAATATTACATTTACACGGAGAGCTTAAAAAAGTGAGGAGTACTACAAACAGTCAGCTGATTTACAAAATGGATCAATGGGAACTTAAAAGAGGAGATTTATGTGAACAGGGTTCGCAATTACGGCCACATATAGTTTGGTTTGGTGAAGCTGTACCCGAATTGGGAAAAGCTATTGAGATAATGCAACAAGCCGAAATATTGGTTATAATAGGGACAAGTTTGGTAGTTTATCCAGCAGCTAGTTTAATGGATTATGTAAAACCAGAAACTCCTGTTTTTTATATGGACCCACAAGCGGAACGACTTTCGCACAAAACAAATATTGTTTGTATTGCTCAAAAGGCGGCAGAAGGTCTTCCTAAGCTGGTTGAAGAGCTGATTAATAAATATGGCGAATAGTCCTTCTAGATTGATAAATGGAGTCTTTAATGTAAAAAAAAGAACTATTTAATATTTTCTTAGGTATACATAATAATTTATTATGTCTGCAAATTATAAACCAGACATTAGAAATAGAGCCCATACTAGGAGATTAAAATTTTTATCTTTGCAGCAAAAAAACAGATGAATTAATTATCTCTAATTAACCAAGGAAAAATTTCCTTAAATTATAAGAGAAATAAACATAAAAACACGAACATATGAAGCATTACTTTTTTATATTATCACTAATAGTATTTGTGGGTTTTTCTTCCTGTAAAAAGGAAGATACTCAAACACAGGAAGAACAATTAACTATAGATATTGGAAAAATTGAAAACTACCTAACAGAGCATGATTTAGAAGCAAATAAAACAAATTCAGGCTTACACTATATCATTACTAATGTTGGCACGGGGTCCAATCCTACATTAGCAAGTAATGTAACCGTTCAATACACAGGAAAATTACTCGATGGAACCGTGTTCGATAGTGGTACTGCTACTTTTCCACTTACTAACGTAATACAAGGTTGGCAAGAAGGAATCCCACTATTTAAAAAAGGAGGAAGAGGAAAGTTGTTTATTCCAAGTTATATTGGTTATGGAGCAAGTGGGTCTTCTTCAATTCCAGCTAATTCTGTTCTTATTTTCGATATTTATTTAATCAGTTTTAACTAAACAGATTGAAAATCAACCCTAAATATCGCCCAATTTTTTGGTTGATTCTTATTTCTACCCTTATTCGGTCGGCTATTGCTCAGTTTGTAGAATTAGGAAACGATGAAGTATACTATTATACCTATGCCTTATTTTCCGATTGGAGTCATTTTGACCATCCCCCAATGGTTGGTTGGGTGATACAGCTTTTCTCTTTAGGTCAATTTATGCAATCGCAATTTCTTTTACGTTTTGCAGCCATCATTTTCGCGGCTTTAAACACTTTCCTAATATTTAAACTTGGGACTAAAATAAAAGATGAAAAAACAGGATGGTATGCCGCTTTGCTTTATACAGCATCCATTTATACAACTTTAATTGCAGGAGTATTTATAATGCCCGATACTCCTCAGCTTTTCTTTTGGATATTATCCCTTTACCTCATGATGTGTATTTTGCCTGACAAAGAAACGCAAGCTATTAACCAAAAGAAACTTTTACTTTTAGGTTTATTAATTGGTTTGGGTATGTTATCTAAATATACTTCGGTATTTTTATGGGGAGGAGTGTTTTTATATTTGATTATTTATAATAGAAAATGGTTTAAAAACATCAGCTTATATTTTGCCGGTTTGATTAGTCTGCTGGTGTTTAGCCCTGTTTTATGGTGGAACAAAATGCACCATTTTATCAGCTTTACTTTTCATGAAGACAGAGTGAATATAGGTAGTTCAAATATTAGGTTCGATTTTATTGGAACCGAAATATTAGGAGAATTTCTTTATCAAAACCCTTTTGTGTTTTTAATAGTTTGGACAGCTATTTATTATGGGTTTCGTAAGGGTTTAAATTTTATGGAATCTTCTAAATTTCGAATTCTTGTGCTTCAATCTATCCCTATGATTGGTGTGTTTCTTTTTTTCTCACTTTTTAGGAAAACTTTACCTCACTGGTCAGGACCGGCATATATAAGTTTAATACTTATTGGCGCTGCTTATTTGAGTAATAAAAAGATTGATTTAAACTTTGGTAAAACCCCAGCATCTATTAAATACTCTTTGTATATGGCAGGTTTTGTAATCATTATAGGCTTTGCTCAAATTAATTACGGATTTATTAATTTACAAAAAATCGCTGGCCAGGATTTAACTTTAGATATGTATGGTTGGCGACAGTTAAAGAAACCCTTTGGATTGATAAAACAAGATAAAGAGAATAAAAAACTGATAAAGAAAAACGCTCCTATTATTAGTTATCGATGGTTTCCTGCTGCGCATATCGACTATTATGTAGCTTTGCCTAATAAGACTTATGTTTTGGGTTTGGGCTCTTTGGAAAGAATTCATAAATATGCCTGGATAAACGATCAAAGAGGGGGGTTTAGTTTGGGAATGGATGCTTGGTATTTGGCTTTTGATTACGATTATGTTTCACCAGATTTTTTACAAGCCTATTTCACCGAAATTCATGCTACTGATACAGTTCAAATACTCCGTTCCGGGGAAATAGCCAAAAATGTATATATTTATGTTTTAAAAGATTTAAAAAAAATACCACCCAGCGATTTTCAAGAATTTATGCAAAAGGCTGCTGCTAATTAATAATACCAACTTATCTAAAAATACAATATTATAAAGTTTATACTCATCGTTATTAAGAATATTTTTTCACAAAATGTCAAAATAAAAAAAGCCTAGTTTTTAGATTATTAAACTAGACCTTCTTTAGTACTAATTTTATTATTAAAATCGCATCACTAAACCAAGGCCGTTTTGGGTTGTTCCAATATTCCAACTTACTCTAGTGTTTTTACATTGTACCATTCCTTCAGTAGCTTTACGATATTTAACACTTCCGGTTATCCATACGGGTATACCAACTAGAGTTGATATAAGTCCACCTAATTCAAGTAATCCTGCTGTAGCTGCTTTGCTTTCGTTATCAAAAGTTTGAGTAGTTTCATCGTAACCTGAATTTAAAGCCATGTTTACTCCAATAATAAAAAGAGCAGCACCACCAATTGTAAGCCCCATACCTATGTTTTTTTGTGATTGAGCTCTTTTTTGAATATCTTGATAGTGATTATAAGTAAAGCCATTATAAAAACCCTCCTCATTATTGATAACTGGAGATGTTTGAACAGTAGACTCATTTGATGATTTCACTAAATTTATATACTCACCATTTCTTTTAACGGAAAAAGCTTCTACTGTAAAGCTTTTATCTTTCTTTTTGTAAAAAACTAGATTCTTATTCTCTATTTTTTGAATGGTGCAATTAGAAATAGGAGCACTTCCGTCTTTTGGATAAATAATATCTGTTGCTTCTGCCTGCGAGTAAGAAGCTATTGTCAAAAGCATGAATAAAAATAAAATAATTGTTTGTTTCATAAATCTATTGTTTTGGTTAAAAAAATTAAACAGCTAATATATAGATATATTTTTGAGTGATTATTACCGTTCAATTGATAAAGTATAATTTTTACTCAATCTAACCAAGCAAAAAACCCCTAGTCTCACGACCCGGGGTTTTTCTAGTATCAAAATCAATTCGGGGTTTTATTAACTAATTCACATAGAATTTCTTTACTTTGGATTTTTTGGAGGAGCTGTCCTCGTTCACTAATACCACTTTCACAAAATACATTCCTTTTTCTGTAATTTGTACTTTCACTTCAATTTGATTTTTAAAAGAATCAGATTTTAAATTAGTAGATTCTTGAATAACTTTACCACTAAAATCAAAGATATAATAGCTTAGTATTTCATTAGTATTCACATTTACAATAAAATTTATATCCTGATTTGTTTGTGCAGGATTAGGGAAAATATTCAAGGTGATATTTTCTGAAAGAGTACTACTTTTTTGAGCTTGTACATCTTGAGTTTGACTTAAAAGAAAAAGAGTGAAAATTGCGCTTAAAATGTAGATGAATTTTTTCATGGTTGGTCCTCCTTAATATTTTTTCGTTTTATTGTTGATACAAAGTTAGCTTATAACTATAGCGAAATCAATATATTACGACATGTATTAGTTAGTGTGGTGTATTAATGAGTAAGTGTAGCTTTTTTTAGGTGTTTTGTTATTTATCCTTCTTTTCCGGAGATATTATTTACTTTTGCGCATGGATTATCAAAAAATACTCAAGGATATTTTTTCGGAAGTTTCTGAAATGGAACAAAGAGGTAAAATAGCTAATTATATACCTGCTTTGGCAAATATAGATGCTCATAAATTTGGTATGGCTGTTCATACTATTAGGGGTGATGATTTTTGGGTAGGGAATGCACATGAGTTTTTTTCTATTCAAAGTATTGCCAAAGTATTTACTCTCACCAAAGCCATGCAAATACACGATGAAGATGTGTGGAAACGAGTAGGTAAAGAACCTTCTGGTACCAGCTTTAACTCACTCGTACAACTTGAGTATGAGGAGGGAATACCCCGAAACCCATTTATGAATGCCGGAGCCTTGGTTATTACCGATATGATTACAAAGAGCACCGGTAAAATGAAAAAGGAGCTGATAGAGTTTGTGAGAAATCTGGCAGGTAATAATCAAGTGTCCTATGATTTTGAAGTAGCCCAGTCGGAAAAAGAAACAGGATATAGAAATGTTGCATTAGCTAATTTTATTAAGAGTTTTGGGAACCTAAAAAATCAACCTAAAGACGTTCTGGATGTTTATTACCACCAATCAGCCATTCAAATGTCATGCTTAGATTTAAGTCGTGCTTTTATTTATTTGGCAAATGGGGGACTGTCGCCTTACTGCAAACAGCAAGTATTAAGCCCTCGTCAAACAAAACGAATGAACTCTGTTCTTCTTACAAGCGGTATGTACGATGCTGTTGGCGATTTTGCATATAAGGTTGGTCTACCGGGCAAAAGTGGAGTAGGAGGAGGAATAGTAGCAATAATCCCTGGACATTTAGTTGTTAGCGTATGGTCTCCAGGCTTAAACACCTCAGGTAATTCTCAAATAGGGCTAAAAGCCTTGGAACTTTTTACTACCTATACAGGTTTATCTGTTTTTTAATAATCTATTATAAAAGCAAAAGAATAAACAGAGCCCTTTCAGATAGATAATAAATTAACTCTTTTATCAATCTTAAATTTTTGTTACTTTGCATAGAATGATAAAAAAGTATTTTAAATCGGAATTTGTAAAGAATATTGTAATTCTCATCAGCTCTTCTGGGATTTCACAATTGATTCCCTTTTTAATTTTACCTATTCTACAAAAATATTTTTATTCTCCTCAAGATTTCGGAGTGTTAACTTTATATGTGA
>Ga0256826_1001749_pt1 | contig 13496 bp, 12 predicted proteins | sample CV79metaG_FD_185975 | JGI IMG/M metagenome (GOLD analysis project Ga0256826, IMG submission 185975) | Hydrothermal vent microbial communities from East Pacific Rise, Pacific Ocean - CV79 | ecosystem: Environmental > Aquatic > Marine > Hydrothermal vents | place: Pacific Ocean: East Pacific Rise...
CGCAAGAAAGTACCTCTACCATGACAGCCCGTTTAGGTGAAATATTTTCTAACATTGAGGTGATTAAATCTAACTCTACCCAAGAGCTAGAGAGTAGTAAGTTTGAAAAAGAGAACCAATCAGTCTTTGTCTATTTACTTAAACAAGTCAAAATCAATGCACTTACTACTCCTATTATGGAGATACTGGGTTCTCTTGCTATTGCAGTGGTCATCTATATAGGTTCTACGGAGATACTTGAAGGTCGTATGAGTTCTGGTGAGTTTGTCTCTTTTGCCGCAGCACTTTTTATGCTCTATACACCTATTAAGCGTATTTCTAAACTTTATAACCAAGCACAAGATGCTGTTGTAGCCAATGAACGTATGTTTGAGCTTCTACATATGCAAGCAAGTGTTACCTCTGGTACAGAAGTATTATCAAAAAGCATACAGAGTATTCACTTTGATAATGTCTCATTAGATTACGATGCTACCTCTGCTCTTAAAAATATTAACCTTGAAGCAAAAAAAGGAGAGACTATTGCCCTCGTTGGTGACTCAGGAGCAGGTAAAAGCTCTTTCGTCAATCTATTGGTTCGTTTTTATGACCCTAGTTCAGGAACTATCTCTATCAATGGTACAAACTACCAAAACTTCACCCTAGACTCTCTACACCATAAAATAGCCTATGTTACACAACGTATCTATATCTTTAATGACAGCATTGCTGCCAATGTTGCCTATGGTGAAAAAGTAGATAAAAGTAAAGTCCTAGAAGCACTACAAAAAGCCTATGCTATGGAGTTTGTAGAAAAGTTAGATAAGGGCATAGATACTTTACTTTCAGAGAGTGGAGACAATCTTTCTGGTGGACAGAGACAACGTATTGCCCTAGCTAGAGCCCTTTATAAAAACCCAGATATTCTCATACTAGACGAAGCCACATCTGCGTTAGATAACAAAAGTGAAGCACTCATTCAAGAAGCACTTAATAAGTTAAAATCTGAGATGATTACCTTTACTGTTGCACATAGACTAAGTACCATTATAGAGTCCGATACTATTCTTGTTTTTGAAGATGGTAAGATAGTCTGTAAAGGCTCACATGCAGACCTACTAAAAAGCTGTTCTATCTATCAAAAACTATCTAAAAATTTATAATTATAATTTAACACAAATATAGATACTATATCACTAAGATATTCTATCTATAATTTATTTTTAACAAGGGGAAATTTATGTCGAGATTTTTTATTCTCTTTATCATGATATTTAGTACCAATACACTTTTTGCAGAACAAGAGAACTTTCCATTCATTGGGGTAACAGTATCTACTCAAACTGTAGATTTACAACCTATTGTAACTGCTCCACCAAATAGACTCAATAATCCATCTTCTGAAACAGAAACAACTTTTGGACTACAATTTGGGGTACAGACACAAGACTATCGTACTACATTTACTGTTGAAGGCAATAACGATTTTCAATCTGTTGATGTAGAAGTTGACTATATTCTTTTTGATGAAATATTTGGTACACCAAAAATCAGACCTTATGTAGGTGCTACACTTGGGTATATTCACTATGATGATGATCTTATTACTCAGTATAACGAGAATCGCATTGCAGATGATGAAGCAAATGATAAAAATACTACTGTTTCAACTTCTGATGGATATTATGGTTTAGACTTAGGTTTTCTTTTTTATGTCACAGATGATATTGATTTAGATGTTGGATACCACTACTACTTTATGGATAGATTAGAGCCACTTGACACAATGAATGGTGCAACTTTTAGCTTACACTACTTTTATTAGAACTTAGCTATAATTCCATTACAAGAACGCCTACAAAGCAAAGCTCTGTTGGCTACGCTAACGCTAAGTTCTCTTCAACAGAGTGCTCTCGCGACTAGTCGCTCTAAATTACAACTTGTTGGAGATTATAGTGTCCTTTTTTACCTACCAAACCCTCAAAAAATTCCTTTTTAAGCTTGATCCAGAAACTGCCCATACTTTAGCAGGTGCAGGACTTCGTTTTGCCAAATACTGTCCACCCCTTAAACGTTGCCTTACTAAACATTATTTTGTGACAGACCCAAGTTTAGAACAACATATTTTTGGACGTAGTTTTAAAAATCCTGTAGGTCTAGGAGCAGGTTTTGATAAAAATGGGCAGTATATTTCAGCCATGCCTACTTTAGGATTAGGATTTACAGAAGTAGGTACAGTCACACCTAAACCACAAGATGGTAACCCAAAACCAAGACTCTTTAGACTTGTAGATGTGGATTCTATACAAAATGCTATGGGCTTCAATAACAGAGGAAGTCACTATATGCTTCAACAACTTAAAAAGCCTCTTTTTTTTGACTACCCTATCGGTGTAAACATTGGGAAAAATAAGCTGACTCCTGAAAATGAAGCGCTTGATGATTATGAGTTACTCTTTAAAGCCTTCAAAAACTATGGGGATTACATTGTGATTAATATCTCTTCTCCTAACACCCCAGGACTAAGAGATTTACAAAATGAATCTTTTATCAATGCTATCTTTGCTATGGCTAAAAAGATTACTTCTCAGCCTGTACTACTTAAAATTGCACCAGATATGACTCCAGAAGATGCTATAGCACTATGTAAATCAGCTGTAGAAGCAGGTGCAGCAGGGATTATCGCTACCAACACTACCATAGACTATAGCCTTACAGACAGTCCATATAAACAAGACTTTGGTGGGATAAGCGGTGCATTACTTACAGAGAAATCATATCAACTTTTCCGTGCTATTGGTAAAGAACTTTATGGTAAAACACTACTCATCTCAGTGGGAGGTATAGACTCGGCAGAAGAGGCATACAGACGTATAAAAGCTGGGGCATCTCTCGTTCAAGTTTACTCTATGTTAGTCTATAGAGGACCTCTACTTATTAAAGAGATCAATGAAGGCATTATTCAACTGTTAAAGAAAGATGGTTACACTCATATTAGTGAAGCCATCGGAGCTGACTGGAAATAATATCCATACCAATGATCGATTATATCGCGTCTACAATAAAACCAGCAAGGAAACTAGATTGAAAAATATTCTCATTTCATGCCTAATACTAACGGGAGCATTAATGGCTAACTCATTACCAAAACATTTTATAAAAACTTTAGATAACGGGTTGCAAATCGTAGTCATTCCTATGGACAATGACTCTGGTGTCATCACCACAGACATCTACTACAAAGTAGGAAGTCGTAACGAAGTGATGGGAAAAAGTGGTATGGCTCATATGCTTGAACACCTCTCTTTTAAATCAACAGATAAACTAAAAGAAGGGGAGTTTGATACTATTGTAAAAAGCCGTGGTGGTGTAAACAATGCGGCAACTGGCTTCGATAAAACACACTACTATATAAAGACTGCGAGTAAAAACCTTGGTATGACACTAGACCTCTTCTCTGAACTGATGCATAACCTTAAACTCACCGATGTTGAGTTCCAAAAAGAACGTGACGTAGTAGCTGAAGAGCGTCGCTTAAGAACAGACAATAATCCTATGGGATACTTATACTTTAGAGTTTTTAACACACACTTTACTTATCACCCTTACCACTGGTTACCTATTGGATTTATGGAAGATATCCTTTCATGGAAAATAGAAGATATTCGAACCTTTTATAAATGTTACTACCAACCTAACAATGCTATACTAATCGTTGCTGGTGATATTAAGCCAGAAGAGGTATTTACTGAAGCCAACAAGTACTTTGGCAAGATTAAAAATGAACATGAGATACCAAAAGTCATTGCAGTTGAGCCTAAAGTTGATGGTGCAAAACGTGCCATACTCCATAAAGAGAGCAACCGTGTAGATACACTTGCTATTACCTACTCCATACCTAACTATGAACACGATGATCAAGTAGCCCTCTCTGCTATAAGTCATATATTAAGTTCTGGGAAAAGTTCATGGTTTGAAAAAACTATCGTGAATGACAAACAACTAGCAAACCAAGTCTATGGGTATAACATGGAACTTACAGACCCTGGTGTTTTTCTCATCATGGCAATGTGCTCTCCTGAAGCAAAAATAGAAGATTTAGAAAAAGAGATACTTGTGCAACTTGAAAAGCTTAAAAATGGTGATGTCACACAAGCAGAACTTGACAAAGTAAAAATTAATACAAAAGCTGAGTTTATCTATTCCTTGGAAAGTTCATCTTCTGTTTCTGGACTCTATGGAGACTACTATGTTAAAGGAAATATTCAACCTTTACTTGAATATGAAGAGAAATTAGATAAAATTACACTCAAAGATATTCAAGAGACCGCAAAGAAGTATTTTGACCATAACTTCTCAACGACAGTTATCTTGAAAAAGAATTAGGACACAAAAATGAATAATTATATTACAGGTGCAAGTACTGCACTAATTACACCATTTAAAAATGGTACCTTAGATGAGCCAACTTTTGCAAAACTCATTCAAAGACAGATAGATAACAACATAGACGCTGTATGTCCAGTAGGTACGACTGGCGAGTCTGCAACACTTAGCCATGATGAACACAAAAGATGTATAGAGATAGCCGTAGAAGTATGTAAAGGTACAAAGACTAAAGTACTAGCTGGTGCTGGTTCAAATGCTACACATGAAGCCATAGACATTGCTAAACATGCTGAAGCATGTGGTGTAGATGCTCTTTTCTCTGTAAGTCCGTACTATAACAAACCAAGTCAAGAAGGACTTTACCAACACTACAAAGCCATAGCATCTGCTGTCAAAGTACCTTTTATGCTTTACAATGTACCAGGTCGTACTGGTGTAGACATACTTCCAGACACAGTAAAAAGACTTTTTGATGATGTAGAAAACATTATGGGTATCAAAGAAGCTACAGGCTCCATAGAGAGAACCGTAGAACTTCTTGCTAAAGTACCTGATTTGTATGTATTCTCAGGTGATGATGCTATTGACTTCCCTATTTTGGCAAGTGGAGGAAAAGGAATTACTTCAGTAACTTCTAACCTACTCCCAGATATGAAAGCAGAGTTAGCTCACGCAGCACTTAGAGGTGACTTTAAAGCTTCCAAAGCCATTAATGATGAACTTTTCGAGATTAACAAGGTTCTCTTCTGTGAATCTAACCCTATACCTATCAAGGCTGCCATGTACATAGCAGGACTTACAGATACTTTAGAGTATAGACTTCCACTGGTAGCTCCAAGTAACGAGAACATGAAGAAGATAGAAACTGTCATGAAAAAATATAAAATTATAGGAGCATAATATGTCAGAAATGAAAGGTAAAACTCTTGTTATTACAGGAGCAACCAAAGGTATCGGAAAAGCAACTGCAGAAAAATTTGCGCAAAATGGTGTAAATATTGCCTTTACGTATAATTCTAACAAAGAAGCAGCAGATGAAATCGCTGCTGATTTAGAGAGTAAATACGGTGTAAAAGCCAAAGCATACCCACTAAATATATTAGAACTTGATGAATTTAAAACACTTTTTCAAGCTATAGATGAAGATTTTGATAGAGTAGACTTCTTTGTGAGTAATGCCATGATTTATGGTCGTCCAATTATAGGTGGTTATGGTAAATTTATGAAACTTAGACCTAAGAAAGGTTTAACTAATATCTATACTGCAACTGTAGGTGCATTCGTACGTGGTTCACAAGAAGCTGCAGTACGTATGGAAAAAGTAGGCGGAGGTGCTATTGTAACTCTTTCATCTACAGGTAACCTAATCTACATTGAAAACTATGCAGGTCATGGTACAAATAAAGCAGCTGTAGAGGCAATGAGTCGTTACGCTGCAGTAGAGCTTGGAGAAATGGGTATTAGAGTAAATGCAGTATCAGGTGGTCCAATTGATACTGATGCGCTCAAAGCTTTTACAAACTATGAAGAAGTAAAAGCAGAAACTATTAAACGTTCAGCAGTGAACAGAATGGGAAGCCCAGATGACCTTGCAGGTTCAGTTTACTTCCTCTGTACACCTGAAGCATCATGGATTACAGGTCAAACACTTGTGGTTGATGGTGGTACTACTTTTAGATAACCTTTTCTCCTCTATGGGCTTTTAGTCCATAGGTTTGTTCATCCTCTCCTAAAAAATTTTACCAATACTTTTATTGATATACTTTAAAATGTACTATAGTATATTTTATCATGATATTAAGTTAAGACTGAAATATGGAGAGAGGTAAAAAGAAGATGTTCTAGCAAAGAGATGCTAGAACGTTAAAGATTAAAATGTATAAGTTGCACCAACAGTTGTTGCGCTAAATTGTACATCTGGTACATTAAGTCCATCAAAATCATCATCATCATAGACATCAAGGTAATCAACAAAAAGACCTAGACCATTTGCAAGTTCATACTTTGCACCAAGTCCCCATTGGAAACCATTTTCAGTATAATCACTACCTTTTACTTCATATGTCGACTGTCCATACCCTGCAAGTCCATAGATAGAGAATCCTGTAGTAATTGCATACATAGGTTTAACATAAAGTCCTACATTTGAAAGTGTATCACTTGTTGTCATAATTGGTCTACTACTATCAAGATCAAGATCAGAAACGGTAGTCATATATCTACCCTCCATACCTACATACTGATTAAAGTAATATCCTGCAACTAAAGTTACACCATAACCACTTGAAGTAACAGCCTCACTCATACGCATATGATTAACACCTGCACCTGCATAAAATCCACTATACTTAATGTCATCTTCAATAACCACTATTTCTTTTGCAGGAATACTCATTTCTGGTTCAACAGGGTCAGCAAAGTCACCACCTGCTATCAACATACCACTAGTTATTGCTAAAAGTGCCACTGAACTTACTATCTTTTTCATTTTGTCCCTTAATATATTTGTAATAAAATTTGTATATTTTAGTATTTATTAGCTTAATAACTATTATTTTAGCGTTAATAATCATTTATTTACCATAAATTCGTTAAAATCTAGGACTTTATACACAATTAGGGAAAAATAATGATTAAACAAACTACTATTTTACTATTCATCACCATACTATTTACAGGATGTATTGAAAGAGGGCATATTTTAAAACCTGTAAAAAACCAAACAGCACCAAGCACAACGATTACTAAAGAAGTAAAAAAACAGACATCAGTCTCAACTAAAAAAGTAATCGAAAAAAAGGAAACTACTCTAACAAAAAAAGAAGTAGTTAAAAAAGAATTACCTAAAAAAGATGTTTCTATAAAATCTCATAAAACAACATCTACATCAAAAGTAATAATTAAACCGGAGACAGAAAAAATAGAAACAGGTTTTTTCTCTTCTTTTTCAGATGAAACTAAAAATAAGATATCTGGCTTTTTCGTTATGCTTATAGGTATTATAATACTTCTCTAGGCTTATAAATCTCTTTATTACCTATAATACGTTAAAGTTGTATTTATATTTAATACTTAAATTTAGGGATTTAACATGTCACAAAAAATATTTTTATTCATTTCTCTCTTACTCTACACCGGTTGTGTAGAAAGAGGATATGAACTTACTGTAAATAGTAATACAAATACCATCACTGCTATAAAAAGTGTTGATATACGCAAACAGACAACAAGCACAAAAGCGGATATTGACAAAATGAACACTGCTGTTACAAAAGAACAAAAAAAGCAACCTTCTATACATCAAACAATCAAAAAACAAGATAATGAACTTAAAAAAATTGATGATAATAAAAAATATATGGAAGAAAAGAAAATTCAGGCACAAAAGCAACTTGAAGAAAAAAAGTTATTAGAAGCAAAAAAGGTTAAAGCACAGCAAGATAAAGAAGAGCGTAAAGCACTTGAAGAAAAACTTGCTCAAGAGAAAGAAACAAAACGTTTAGCTGCTCAAAAAGAGAGAGCAGAACTTCAAGAAAAATCTCGTTTAGCAAAAGAAGCTGCAAAGAAAAAAGAAGAAGCTCTCCTACAGAAAATAAAAGAAGAAAAAGAAAAAGAAGCTATGGAGAAAAAACTTGCTCTTGAAAAAACACAACGTGAAGCCAAAGAAAAAAAAGAAAAACTTGCCCTTGAACGTAAAATTGAAAAAGAGAAACAAGCACAACTTTTAAAAGAGACAAGAGAAAAAGAACTTTTAGAGAAAAAAATTGCTGCAGAGAAAAAAGCTCTTGAAAAGAAAAGAGTTGCACAACTAAAAAAAGAAGAAGAAGCAAAAAAGGCAGAAACAGCTCGTTTAGAAAAAGAAACAAAAATACGTAAGGAAAAAGAAGCAGAAGAACAGAAAAAAACTCTTGCTAAGAATAAACCTCTTCCTACAACAGAAACACTTTCATTTAAACCATCTACACAAACCTATCAAAAATTTGGTACTTCTGAAATACATGGACATGTCGTCTACTTAACTCCAGCAGGACAAGAGATAAGTTTAAAAAATACAAAAATATATTTAGTTCCTAAAAATACAAAAACTGACTACTGGTACAATAACTATTATTTAAAAAATAAAGAAGCTTCTTCGCTCTCAAAAAATACAGTACAATATATAAACGCAACACATCTAAACTTAGAAAAGAACTTTGCATTTTATGGTTTGGCTACAGGAACATACTATATCATTATAGAATCACTCTATCCTGCTTCTATTGCTAAAAATAAAAAAGTCTATATTGCTAAAAAAATCAATGTAGAAAAATATAAAAAAATCATGACTGTATTTAGTAAAAAGCTTTAGGTAAACCATAATATATAATGTTTAATGTACCCAATACTCTAGCTTTTATTCGTCTCTTACTTGCACCAGTAATGTTTTTTCTACTGGTCAATCGTGACAGTACATTCTTACAGGGTATACACTATAGTTGGCTAGACTATATAGCTGCTTTTATTTTCGTAGTGGCAAGTGCCACTGATTTCTTTGATGGATATGTTGCACGTACGTTCGATCAAATAACAACGCTTGGTAAAATACTTGATCCACTTGCAGATAAAATGCTTACGCTTGCAGGATTCTTAGGACTCATGATGCTTGACCGTGCATCTGAGTGGGCTATTTTTCTTATCATTACACGTGAACTGTTTATTACGGGACTTAGAGTCTCAGCTGTAAGCCAAGGTTTAGATATAGCTGCATCTTGGATGGGAAAAGTAAAAACAGTGGTTCAAATGGTAGCAATAGGCTTTTTACTTATGAAGTGGCCAGGTGCAACACTTTTACTCTGGACTGCTGTAGCATTAACCCTCTACTCAGGTTATGAATATGTTCGTGACTTCTTCAAAAATACCCCTATGTATTAATTGATTAAAATTTAATCAATCAACTGCTCTTTATACTAAAGAAAAAATTGTACAATCACGCATCTTATTATAAAACAAGGAAACAAGATGAAACTTACAAAACTTTCTTTAGTAGCTGCATTAGCAGTTTCTTCAGCATTCGCAGGTGGAGATATAGCTCCAGTAGAACCAGTAGTAGCAGCTCCCGTAGTTGAAGCAGCAGCATGTAACTCAAACACAACAGTATCTGGTAAAGCTCAAGCTTACTACTATACTACTGATGGTGTTGATCTTTTTGATTCTGATAGTTCAGCATTTGCAACTGCAGTAACTTTAGATGTAAAACATAACTTTACAGAAAACATTGCAGCTAACTTTACAGCTGTTGGATATGCAAACTTAATGAGCGAATTACCATTTGGTTACTTCGAAAATGATGAAGTAGGTGCTTACCTTAATGTTGCAAACATCACTGCTACTTTCGGTAGTACTACATTTGTTCTTGGTCGTCAACTTATTGATTCTCCAATGTTCGGTTCATTTGACTGGAAACTAGCTCCAAGTTCATTTGAAGCTTACACAGTTGTTAACTCTTCAATTACAAACCTTACTTTAGTTGGTACGTATGTGACTAAACTTAGATCAAACGATAGTGGAGACAACTTCATTGATCTTACAGATATCAATGATGGTAACAACTATGCTTTAGGTGCTGTTTATGCTACTGATGCATTGTCTGCAAGCATATGGTACTATAACATCGATGCTGGTGATTACACACAAGTATACGTAGATGCTGGATATAACTTTGGTTCTGTTAACATTGCTGCACAATATGCTACTACTGACTATGCTGTTAGTTTAGATTCAGATGCATATGCTGCTAAAATTGCTACATCTGTTTCAGGATTTGACTTAATGGCTGCCGTATCTAGCACTTCAGATAATGGTGCTGGAATTGTGGAAAGAGATAACTTCTATACTTCATCTTGGAATACATTTGCTTCTACTATAGCTGAAGCTAATGAAGATACACTTTCTTGGAAAGTTTCTGCTTCAACTGAGCTAGCTGGTCTTAATGCTGAAGTTTCTTACGCTGCATATGGTGACGAAGGTTCTGAGCTTGACGTTATCCTTGGTTATGATGTAACTAAATGTATTAACGTAGCTGCTGTTTATACTTCAACTGATTATGATGTAGCTGTTGATGCTTCAGATGCTGAAGATGCTCTTGAGTTTATCGCAACTTACAAATTTTAATCAAAACTTGTAATCTCCCAGACATTGTTTGAATACTTCACTCTCCTATGGGAGAGTGTTTGGGAACTCTTCTTTATATATACAAACTTCCACAACACTTCTTTTTTATTCACTTAACATTTACACATATAATTATAAATTGATTTTGATATAGTATTACCAGTTCCCGTACCTAAGCACGAGAATGGTTGTAGAAATTTTTGTTTAATCTTACTAGTAGAGTCTCTCTAACATTTTATCTATTTTATTTTGAGCACGCTCTAAAGAGATAACAGACTTTTCAGAAAGTTTACCTTCTTCAGACATTGGTGTAGACATAAAACTTTTTATTGTACGTAAAAGTTCTTTAGTAGAGTCCATCTCTATAAGTGTTTTTGCATGATATGGAGTCTCGTTATCTTTGGCACCTTCAATATAAAGTATACGCTCTAGCTTTCCTTTTTGTTCATTAAATAGTACTTGATACATCTTAAGTGTTTCAAGTGTCTCTTTCATATGAAGATCTACTTTATCCATCTCTGTTTTACAATTTGATTTTTGTTCAGTATAAGCTTCTGCATCTTCAAGCTGTTTGGTAGCAAAATGTAAATTTTTACTCCCCTTGAGACTTACACGTATCACATAGATAAGTGCCATAACTACCAGTGCTGCACCACCAACAACTAGTCCACCATTCATAGCATCATCAGGACGCCCTACTTGTGTTCCAAACCATCCAAAAATTGACTGTAAAGTTTCATTAGAAGGCACTTTTGAAAGATTTAGTGGTATCCCAAGTTTTTGCATAGCAAAAAATCCTAAACCTGCAACAGTAGCTGCACCACCTAAAAGTGAATAGATAAATCCTGTAAACTTCCCACTAGAGACATCTTTTAAATACATAGGATCTAGTTCTTCTTTGGGTTCAAAAATTGCTATATTTTCATCTTCTTCTATACTCGTACTATCATCATTTTCATCTTCAAGTTTTTCAATGAGTAGAGTACAAGCATCCATACCTCCTGATTTAAGCGATACTTTTGCATCTTCATACTCTTTTAAATCACCTGATAGAAGTAGTTTACAAGCCTCTGTTTGCTCATCGGCATCTTTAACTATCTGCTTTGCTTTTTCTACCAAAATCAAAGCTTCTTCATGTTTTTTAAGCTTTTTAGGTGCAACAATTACTTCTTCGCTACCCTCTTCATTGTCTAAGGGTGTACTTTCATCAACACTATTTTCTTCTATAGATTTCTCCTCTACAGATTCATCTAAGAGTGTTAACTCTTCTTCTAAAACTTCTTTGTTTTCGTTCATCTATTTTATCCTTCCAAAGATTTATTCCTTTATTTTAGCGAAAAATTCCATTAATCTTTTGATAACAATCAATTTTTTACTACACTTGGCTATAATCTGTTAAAAATATTTAGGAATTTTATGGGCATTTTAATTGCACTTTTAGTCTTATCAGTACTTATCTTTTTTCATGAGTTAGGTCACTTCAGTGCTGCACGCTTTTTTGGTGTGCAGGTAGATGTATTTAGTATAGGGTTTGGTAAACGCCTTTGGACAAAAAAGATAGGTAAAACAGAGTGGAGTCTATCAGCTATTCCTTTAGGTGGCTATGTAAAAATGAAGGGACAAGATGACTCTGACCCAACAAAAGTAAGTGATGATGACGATAGCTATAACAGCAAAAAACCTTGGCAACGTATCATTATCTTACTTGCTGGTCCTTTTGCTAACTTTCTTATGGCATTCATGCTCTATTTTGCTATTGCTAACCTTGGTGTACCTAAACTTCTTCCTTTTGTGGGTAAAGTAAGTACAGAGTCACCTGCTTTAGCAGCTGGATTACTTAAAGATGACAAGATTCTCCAAATCAACGGTATACGTATAAAATTTTGGGAAAACATAAGTGAACAAATCAACACTATCGAGGGTGATATAGCTCTAGTCATAGAGAGAAAACAAAAACTTATAGACTTAACACTCTCCCCTAAAACGATAGATGATCAAAATGTATTTGGAGAAAAAATAACCAGACGTATCATAGGTATCTCACCATCAGGCAAACAAACTACTGTCTATTTTGGTTTTATAGATGGACTAGACTATGCATGGAATGAAACAAAAAAAGCCTCTCTACTCATCTTCCAATCTGTACAAAAATTACTTACAGGTGTAGTTGCAGCTGACAAATTGGGTGGTATTATTACTATCGTAGATGTGACTGCTCAAGCTAGCTCTGCTGGTATACTAGCACTCTTTTTCTTTACTGCCCTCATCTCAGTCAATCTAGGTGTACTTAACCTACTTCCTATCCCTGCACTTGATGGTGGGCATATTATGTTTAACCTTTATGAAATGATTACAGGTAAAACAGCCAGTGATAAGGTCATGATGTACATCACCATGGTTGGATGGGCACTGTTAATCTCACTTATGTTATTGGGATTGTATAATGATATCAATAGATTAATTGGAGGATAAAATGCCAATATTGGACAAAGAACACCTAAGAGCAAACCTAGATGAAGTTATCTGGAACATTGAAGAAGCCCGTATCTCTGTAAGTGAACACCATATAGTACAGCTTGTGGCTGTAGGTAAGTATACTGAAGTAGAAAACATTGCCACACTCTATGAGCTAGGACAACGTGCCTTTGGTGAAAACCAAGTACAACAACTAGCACAGCGTATGGATACTTTAGAAGAATTGCCTTTACAATGGCAGATGATAGGCTCTTTACAAAAAAACAAGATCAATAACCTCATTGACTTACGCCCTACTCTTATGCAGTCACTAGACAGTATAGAACTAGCAACAGAGCTTAATAAAAAACTTGAAGCCAAAGAGACTAAGATAAATTGTCTACTTCAAATTAATGCAGCCAATGAAGAGAGTAAATCTGGCTTTAGCAGTGAAGAAGCTTATGATATGTACCAACAGATACTTGAGCGTTGTCCTAACATACACTTAAAAGGTGTTATGACTA
>Ga0256826_1001750_pt1 | contig 13487 bp, 11 predicted proteins | sample CV79metaG_FD_185975 | JGI IMG/M metagenome (GOLD analysis project Ga0256826, IMG submission 185975) | Hydrothermal vent microbial communities from East Pacific Rise, Pacific Ocean - CV79 | ecosystem: Environmental > Aquatic > Marine > Hydrothermal vents | place: Pacific Ocean: East Pacific Rise...
TGTTTTGAAACAGAAAAATAAAATTTAAAGATTTTAATATCTGAGTTTATAAGCATCTTTTCAAATTCTGGTACTTCATGTAAAAACTCTTTATGCTCCTCTTGCGTACAAAAGCCCATAACTGGTTCAACACCAGCACGATTGTAGTAACTTCTATCAAAAAGGACTATTTCTCCCGCTGCTGGTAAATGCTGCACATATCTTTGAAAATACCACTGTGTCTTCTCTCTATCACTTGGTTTGTCAAGGGCAACAACTCTAGCTCCACGAGGATTTAGATGCTCAGTTATTCTTTTTATAGTCCCACCTTTTCCAGCCGCATCTCGACCTTCAAATATCATTAAAACCTTTTGACCCGTATCTTTAATATAATTTTGCATTTTTAAGAGTTCAATTTGTAAAGTTTTTAGTTCATCTTCATATTGAAGAACTTCATCTTTTACCCAAACAGCTACACGCTTTTTATGAGGGTCTTTCGCTCTTTTATCGCTTGGAGAATTTTTAGATTTTTTATTTTTTCGTCTCTCTTCATGTACTATCTCTTCTAGTGCACTTCCATCGGCGATTTCATCATCTAATATATCTCTTTCTCGTCCCATTTTTGTTCCTTAAAGTATTTTAAAAAGAGTTAGATATTATTTGTTGGATTTTACTAATATCTTCTGTATTTGCAAAACAGCTTTTTTCACCACAAACCATAAACCCACCTTCTTGACTCGCTTTAAATTGAATAAATGGATAAGGTATTTTTGCTAATGCAAAAGAGTTATTAGTTATATTTAACTCTGATGTTTTAATAATTCTATCACCTTTTACATAACGCAATGCTTGTGTGAGCATAAATGGATAGTAAATAGGTTTTCGTCCTAATTCATAAGAGTTGTATTCCATAGTTTTAAAGGCAAAATGTCTATATTTTTCATCTTCAATAAGTGTAGCTAAGCTTAATAGAGCATCTATCATAATACTTACAGAACTTGTATATGTTGTATCTGTTATTTCAGCTTTGACAGCAAATTCACCAACACTGAAGTTCCATAAACCATTGTCATAAAACTCTTCAAGTGCTTTATTTATAAATCTTTGGGCATTGATAAGATAAAGCTCATTTTGCGTCTGTTTAAACGCAGTAAGTAGTGCCTGAGATATAAAAGCATAATCTTCTAAAAATGCTTCAACTTTTGGTACTTTATGAATAAGCGTAGTATGGTAAAGCTTTGAATCTATAAACATAGTTTCAAGAAGTTTATCTAAACTTTTTATAGCTTTTTCTTGGTACTTACTATCTACTGCACCTAGTTTAAATAGAGAATTTATCATCATACTTGACCATGAAGTTTGTACTTTTTTATCTATAAATGGGTACTCCCTTTTATATCTGGTACTTTGAAGTAAAGGTTTTACATCTTCAAACCATGCTGGTACCTCACTTTCAAATCTTATAATGTTTTTTCCCTCAAAATTACCATGATGTGTTACACTCATTTGTGCGCACATCTCTTTTGCATCTTTCTCATAGCCATTTTGTACTAAAAGTGTATAAACTTCTTCATAAGTGTAGATAAAGTAAGTTCCCTCTTCACCTTCACTATCAGCATCACTAGCACTATAAAAGAGTTCATCTTCACTCATAAAGTTATACCAAAAATCAGCAATTTCTTTAGCAGTTTTTAGATACTTTTCATCATTATATGTTAGGTAGGCTTCTGTATAAACACTGCAAAGTAGGGCATTGTCATAAAGCATTTTTTCAAAGTGTGGTACAAGCCATTTCTCATCAACACTATATCTACAAAATCCACCATCTATTAGGTCATACATTCCACCTTTTGTCATATTTTCAAGGGTGTTGATTATCATAGCTTTGGATGCTTTGTCATCATAAAGTCTATCTATAACCAAGAGCGCACTTAAAGTAGAAGCATGAGGAAATTTTGGTTTTTGAGAAAACCCTCCATTTCTTGTGTCGTAGTTATTTTTTGCTTGTAAAGTGAAGTTTTTATAAAAATCTTCTTTTAAAATTGTTGCCTCTTTTGGATGTTCCTTATGATTTAAAAACCCCTCTATCTCATCTGCATTTTCAAATAGTTTTGGATCCATCTCTTTTACTTTGTTAGCTATCAAACGAGTGAGTTCTTTAAAGCCCATCCCTTCAATGCTTCCTGCGTTTGACTCAGGTGGAATGTAAGTTCCAGCAAAAAATGGTTTGTTTTGTGGTGTACAAAAGATACTTGTCGGCCATCCACCAGCTCTACGATTTAAAAGAAGATGCACTTCTTGATAATACTTGTCAATGTCAGGTCTCTCTTCACGGTCAACTTTTATGCTAATAAAGTCATCATTTAAAATTTTTGCACACTCTGCATTTTCAAAAACAGTCTCTTCCATAACATGACACCAGTGACATGAAGAGTAACCTATACTTATAAATATAGCTTTGTTCTCTTTTTCGGCTAATTCAAAAGCCTCATCACACCAAGGCCACCAATCTACGGGATTTTCTTTATGTTGTTGGAGGTAAGGACTATCTTCTTTTGCTAATCTGTTTGACATAATAATTCTCTTTTGTTTATTTTTTTATAGAGTAGGAAAATGTTGCTAATGAAGTGCTTAAAGATAAAAGTAATAAAGTGAATTTAGCTTTATTCTTACTTTTACTCTGAAGCACACATAATACGATTGCGACCAGCATTTTTTGCTAGATACATAGCTGAATCAGCAACTTTAATTAAACTATCTACAGAATTAAGTTCCTTGTTTAAACTAGCGATACCAATACTAACAGTAAAATTAAATTGAGTCTCATCTTTGAGTTTAATTGTCATATGTTCAATTTTCTTACGTAAGCGTTCTGCTAACTCTTTTGCTCTAGAAATTGACGTCTCAGGTAGCACAATAATAAATTCTTCTCCACCATATCGACCACTATAGTCTGTCTCTCGTAGTGTACTAAGTAATAATTTTGACATTTTTGTTAGTACTGTGTCACCGACATTATGCCCATATGTATCGTTTATATTTTTGAAATAATCAATATCGAGCATACAAATTGATAAAGGAAGTTTGTATCTAATCGCTCTTTTTATATCATTATTTAATTGTTCTATTAACATTCTTCGATTATATAGGTTAGTTAAATAGTCATAGTTTGATAAATGAAGTAATTTAAGCTCAAGTTTTTTTCTATCAGTAATGTTGTGAGAAAGGACAATAAAAGTATCAGGTGAATTTTCATTGTGTTTAATACTTACAGATAATTCAAACCATAATTTACCATCGAGTGTGTCAATGTAAATTTGTCGCCCAAAAGATTGATGCTCTTTTTTTGCATCACTTAAGGCAAACATTACCTCTTGTGCAGCTAAATCTGGTAATATCTCTAAAACAGTTTTTCCTAATAATTGCTTTTTATTTGCAGCAAGTTCTCGAGGATTGTTAGCCCATACATTAAGATAATAGCCATTAGAGTCTAGTTCAAACATAAGGTCAGGGATGGCAGCTAAAATAGCTCGTTGTGCAGTTATAGCTTCTTTGAGTGCATACTCAGTCTTTTTAAGCTTGGTAATATCTATGAGTGAAGCTAAAGTTTGTCCTGTATGCTGTAAAAAAACTAAATTTACTAACATCCAGCTAATTTTTTTCTTGTGGTCTATAATCCTAAATTCATAATTTTTTGGTATATTTTTAAGTCCTAGCAATCGATTGTTATGGTACTCCTGCATCATTGTTTTGTCATCTTTATATACCCATTTTAAAAAAGAATTTCCAAGTATATTTGATTTATCTACATCAAGTAACTCTATAAGTCTACTATTTGCTAAGGAAATATTACCATCAGCTTCTATTACAGCTATTCCTGTTCCCGTACTTTCAAAGAGAATTTGATAGTTAAGTTCTTCTTGTGAGAGATTTATCATTACATCTTCCTCTTATTTATAACTATGGTAAAGCAAATTTACTAATTAAGTCCTTAAATTACTATTTATTTATAATAAAGCGTGTAAGTTATAACGTGATATAATCATATATAATTTATGAAAAAAAGAGAATTTATGAAAAAAATCTATATTGCTGGGCCTGATGTTTTTGAAAAAAACTCTATTGAGTTGGGAAAAAGCTTAGTGCGACTTTGTAGTAAATATGGATTTGAAGGTTTATACCCACTTGATAACCTCGTAAATTTTTCTCAAGAAAAACATAAAATAGCTTGGGATATTTTTGTTGCAAATAAGCAAATGATTGAAGATAGTGATATCGTCATAGCTAATTTAAATTCATTTCGTGGAAAAGAAGCAGATAGTGGAACTGTTTGGGAATGTGGATTTGCTTATGGACTTGGAAAAAAAGTGTATGGATATATGTCTGAGCTTTCTGATTATGTAGATACCTTTTCAAATGATGAAAAAGTTAAAGACGGTGATAACTTTCTTGATAATCAAAATAGAATTATTGAAGATTTTAATCATCCTATAAACTTAATGTTGGCATACTCTGTTGCAATAGTTGAAGGAAATTTTGAAACTGTTTTAAAAAAAATAGATGAGTTGTAAATGAGATTTATCTTTATCCTCTTAATTCTTTTAAATAATCTAAATGCTCACGGTATTAAGCAATCTCTTCGAACAGATGAGTTGTCTAAAGTCTCTTTGCAACTTCATTGGAAATATGAATTTGAATTTGCTGGATTTATAGCTGCAAAAGAAAAGGGTTTTTACAAAGATGCTGGACTTGATGTTTCACTAAAAGAATTTTCCAATGGTATAAATATTATAGACGATGTAGTGTCAGGAAAATCTACTTATGGTATATACAATTCATCAACTCTTATAGAGTATCTAAAAGGTAAACCAATCGTTTTAGTTGCATCTTTTTTCAAACGCTCTGCACTTGTTTTGATTACAAAACCAGAGATTAAATCTCCAAAAGATTTAGTGGGTAAAAGAGTGATGTCTTCAAGTGTAAATGACCTTATACTTAATTTTGGACCCTATTTTAAAGGTTATGGTGTTAGCATAAATGATATGACCTTGGTAGAACATACTTTTGATGTAAGTGATTTTGCCAATGGCAGTGTAGATGCTATGACGGCATACATTTCAGATCAACCATATAAACTAAATAAATTGGGTGTGAAATATAATGTTTTAGACCCATCAAATGAGAATCTATTTACACTACAAGAAGAACTTTTCACATCTCAAAATGAAGTAAAAAATCATCCACAAAGAGTTAAAAAATTTAGAAAAGCATCTATTAAAGGGTGGAAATATGCTCTTTCTCATAAAGATGAACTTATAAAAATAATACGTGAAAAATATGCCCCAAATATTTCTAAAGATGCATTAAAATATGAGTCTGATAGTATTGAAAAACTCATACTCCCTTATATCTATGATATCGGTTCTATTGATATTAATTTTTTATATAAACAGATACGACTTTTCAAACATGATTATAATATAGGTAAAAACAAAGATTTAAATGCTTTCATCTTTAAGGTGAAAAGTGACACTTTGCACTTAACAGTAGCAGAACAAAACTATATACAAAAAAATCCAAAAATTCCTATGTGTATTAATTATGATTTTTTTCCAATTGATGCTTATGAAGATGGGAAACATATAGGTATGACTGCTGATATATATAAACTTATTTCTGATAAAACAGGTTTAGAATTTATACCAATTCCATCAAGTTCAGAACTTAAATTACAACAAAATTTAGAAGAAAAAAAGTGTAAATTAGTTTCAATTACTGCTACTTATACAAATAATTTTAAAACAATTAATACAACTAAACCATTAGGTAGTACTTATTTTACTCTTTTGAGTAAATTAGATAAATCTTTTGTAAATAATCCAAAACTACTTAAAAATAAATTGTTAATTGTTCAAAGAGCATCTTTTAAAAACTATTTGAATTATTTATATCCATATTTAAATATTGAAATTGAAGATGATAAAAATAAAATGCTTGATAAAGTTATGAAAAATAAGGCGTATGCTATTGTCAGCATTGATGAACAATCTGATTATTTTATTGATAAATATGGCTATGGAAAATTAAAAATAAATGGTTTTTTAGCAAAAGACCATGAACTACAAGCAAGTGTAGGGGTACAAAAAGATGAACATCTTCTTTACTCTATTATTCAAAAAACATTAAACAGTATAGCTGCAAGTAAAATTCAATCGATTATGGATAGATGGAGATTGACAAGGTATCATGAAAAAAGTGACTATTATTTGCTTTGGAGAACATTGTTTGTTATGGGCATTATCTTTTTGATTATGATTTACTATCAGCGAAAGCTAAAATCATTTAATAAAGAACTTGCAAAATCAGTTGATGAAAAAACAAAAGAGTTACGAAAAATAAATGATTCTCTTGAAATTAATGTTCAAGAAAAGGTCAATGAGTTAATTCAAAAAGATGAAATACTAACAAAACAATCAAAACAGGCTGTAATGGGTGAAATGATAAGTATGATAGCACATCAATGGAGACAACCTTTAAATACTATTTCTTTGACTATATCAAATATAGAGTTAAATGAGATGATAGGCGAAAAGCCTACTAGAGAACAATTATTTAAAACATTAGATGACATAAACAATACTATTCAATATTTGTCAAATACAGTTGATGATTTTAAAACTTATTTTCAACCAAATAAGAATACTTCAAAAGTCACTTTATTGGATGTGTTAAAAAAGTCAGTAGGTTTTGTTGATGCAAGACTTACAAAAGAGAGTGTAAAAATAAAGTTTGAAAATATTGATGCAGTAGAATTAAATATATATAGCAGTGAATTTATACAAGTTTTTTTAAATATACTCAATAATGCAATAGATGCATACTCACAAAACAGTACCTTGACCGAAAAATCAATAATAATTAGTAGTCAAAGGCTAGATGATAAAATTAAAATATTTATAAAAGATTATGCAGGTGGAATTCAACCAGATGTAATGCAAAAACTTTTTGAACCATATTTTTCAACAAAAGATAAGAATGGTACAGGATTAGGTCTATATATGTCTAAAATGATTATAGAAAAACAATTTCATGGAACTATTGATGTAGAGAGTGTCGATGGAAGTACAACTTTTATAATTACAATTCCGATGGATATAAAAAAGGTATAAGGCTTTTTTATATCTTATTTTGTTTTATAAGAGATAAAACTAGAGGTAAATTGAGTCCGTCATTATAGTAACCCTCATCATGGCAAGCGTTGCATTTATCACCCATTGGGCATATACTATTTTGTAATAAATCTTCAAGTGTATGAAGGTTATTTTCTTTTATGCATTGTGTTATATCTTTTATAGTTAATGAATTACAGACACATATTTCAGTCTCAAAATCTATCATAAAAAAAACCTTGATTTTAATTTTTGGAAGTATAGTGTAGTTTGATTAACGATACAATTAGAATACTAAGGTAGAATTACACACTTTATACACACAAGAGTGTTATAATTTTTAACTATAAAAGATGAGGATAAAAAATATGAATATCATTTTCAAAGTATTTGCTCTATTAATTCTAACTGTAGGCTTTTTAAACGCAGGAAAGTTTTTGATGCCTGAGGAAGCTTTTGCTCCTTATGCTAAAGTGAATGATAAAATGCAAATTGAAGCTGGTGTAATTTTAGGTGATAAAATTTACCTTTATGATAAAGAGTTAAAAGTTGAGTTGGTTGATTCTCCATCTATTTCTATTAAAAAAATACAAAAACCACAAACTGTTAATCATGAGGGCGATAAAGTTTATATGGATTCTCCAAATTTTGTTCTTTTGCTTGAAAATAAAGATGGAGCAAAAGGTATAAAAGATCTGAAAGTCAAAATATCTTATCAAGGATGTTCAGAAGAAGGCTTGTGTTATGAACCAAGTTCTAAAAATTTTACACTAAAAGTAGATGCCGATAAACTCCTATCTTCTTCCGTAAAAGTAAACGCAGTAGAAAAATCTCAAACGGACACTATCGCAGATACTATCAAGTCAAGTAGTTTTGTGGTAGTTCTTTTGACATTTCTAGGTTTTGGACTTTTACTCTCCCTTACACCTTGTGTATTTCCTATGATTCCAATTATTTCAGGTGTTATTATCTCTCAGGGGGAAGGACTTACGACTAAAAAAGCTTTTGGGCTCTCTTTAGTTTATGTTCTTGCTATGGCAGTTGCCTATACAATAGCAGGGGTTTTAGCAGGACTTTTTGGCTCAAATCTTCAAGCCGCTCTTCAAACTCCATGGGTAGTTTACTCATTTGCTGCTGTTTTTGTTGCTCTTGCGTTTAGTATGTTTGGTTTTTATGAACTAAAACTGCCTGATGCTTTAGTGGCTAAAGTAAGTGCTAATTCTAATAAAAGCGGTTTTGTAGGTGTCGCAATTATGGGCTTTTTATCAGCTCTTATAGTTGGACCTTGTGTTGCAGCTCCTCTTGCGGGTGCTTTAGTATATATCGGTCAAACTGGTGATGCACTTCTTGGTGGTGCGGCACTTTTTAGTATGAGTATTGGGATGGGGATTCCTCTTATCTTAGTTGGTGTAAGCGCTGGTAAGTTTATGCCAAAACCTGGTGCATGGATGACTCTAGTAAACGCAGTATTTGGTGTACTTATGTTAGGTGTATCAATTTGGATGCTTGAAAAAGTTCTTCCTGCTTCTATCACAACACTACTTTATGGTTTGGTTGGTCTTGGTTTCGCACTTTATCTTAATCCATTTGAGAAAGAGGGACATATCTTTAAACGCAGCGTTGCGTTTGTGTTGTTTATCTATTCTCTAGCTCTATTTTTAAGCTTTTTAGCGGGTGAACCTAGTTTGAGTAAACCTTTAGGATTTTTAAAAGCACAAGCTGTTCAAACAAGTGCAGTAAGCGCTACTAAAAAAATAGAATTTCAAGTGATAACTTCATTAGATGAATTAAATGTAATTTTAGAAAAAAACAAGGGTAAGAAAATCTTACTTGATTTTGCAGCTGACTGGTGTACTTCATGTAAAGAATTTGAGGAAGTTACTTTTGCAGATGAAAAAGTAAAAGAAAAAATGAGTGAGTTTGTCTTAATTCGTGCAGATGTAACCGCAAATAGTGAAAAAGAAAAAGCTTTGAGTAAAAAGTATGGTGTCTTTGGTCCTCCTGCCATTATCTTCTTTGACAAAAATTTAAAGCCCATAAAATCCAAATCAATTATAGGATTTGTTGAACCAAAAGAGTTCTTAGCTCATTTAAATTCTATTTAAAGTAGTCTGTAATTGTTTAAAAAAATAGCTATATTCTTCGTCTTTATTATAAGTATTATAGCTATTTTTGCTTTTTACTATAAAAATGAGATAAAAGAAGAAAAAATCAATCATATCTTAGACCAGCTGCGTTTGACTATCTATTCTCAACTGAAATCTCATGAAATGGATGATTTACGGATAGCCTTACTTCTTTCAAAAAATCAAGCCTTAGTGGATGCTTTGGAAAACGATGATGAAGATTTAGGGTACAAAATTTTAGATGACATCACAAAAACAATTCAAAAAAATACACATGTTCGGATTCGCTCACAAGTCATTACAAAAGAGTTAAATATCTTTGCTAGAAGTTGGGATGATGTTTATGCCGGAATGCCTATAGGTGATTATAGAACTGATTTGAAATATTTTAATACACATACAACACCAAGAACTTCTTTGGAAATTGGACGACGGTTAGGTATAAAAGCAACTGTACCTATTTATAAAAATAATGTACTTTTAGGTTATGTTGAAGTTATATCTTTTTTTAAATCAATGACAGAATTTTTTAGTAGTATTGGTGTAGATATGTATGCTCTTTTAGATGTAAAACAGATGGATAGTGCTGTCTTAATGAGACAAAATTTAACTATAGGTGATTATGTTCTTGCAAATAGGAACTACAACTATACTCATATCCAAACACTTAAAAAATTAAATTTGAAAAAATTAAAACTCAATGGTGTTTTATCTGTGGATAATAAATATATTTTTTATGATAATATGAGAGATGGAAGAGGGACTATAATAGGTGGATTTATTTTTGTTTTACCCAAAAAATATTTAGAATATTTTAGGGATTCTGAAGACGATATCTCATTTTTAATTAATATTACACGAAGTAGTCTTTACGATATCGTCAAAGAAGAAAATTATGATAAAACTATGTATAATAATTTTACAGCAGAGTCTATGGTCTATTTTCAAGATGTAATTGACAAAGAAGATAGACAACTGTTTTTGGATGAAGCCTATGAAAAATTTGATAAGTATTCAAAAGATGAGCTCATTCAAATGATGTTAAATAGAAAAATAGTTAAAAAAATAGATGGGAAAATAAAATGAAAATATTACTCCTCGAAGATGAATATTCATTGCGTATAAGTGTGGAAGAATTTTTAGAAGATTTGGGATATGAAGTAGATGGTGTTGCAGATGGACTAGAAGCGTATGATAAAATATATGAAAAGTCTTACGATATTTTTTTGCTTGATGTAAATGTTCCTTCATTAAATGGTTTTGAATTGTTAAGAAAATTAAGAGAAGATGAGATAAAAACTCCTGCAATTTTTTTAACTTCTATGACTGATGTAAATGACCTAAAAGAGGGCTATAAACGGGGCTGTTGCGATTACATTAGAAAACCCTTTGACTTAGAAGAGTTAGAACTACGCATTGATCAGGCTTTGGCAAGGTATTTGGAAAATGATGGCAATAGTGTCACTTTAGAGTGTGGTTTAGTATATGATTTGAAAAAATCTAAACTCCTTCAAGATGGCAATGAAATTGTTTTAAGAAAAACAGAAAAAGATTTGCTAGAAGTGCTTTTAAAAAATAAAAATGCTGTAGTCTCTACTCAAATGTTTCAAGATGAAGTTTGGGGAGAATATGTAGAACCAGCAACTGTGAGAGTACAATTAAATAATTTAAAAAAGAAACTTCCAGACTCTATCATACAAAATAGACGTGGTTTAGGATATATTATTGAAAGGTGATAAGTACTCTACAAAATATGCTTTGATATATACAACACTTGTTGCGTTTATATTACTTGCACCTCTGCTATTTTATACTTTATATATGAAAAATATTTATTCTATAGAGAATGAACTATTTTTAAAAGAAAAATCACTCCTAATTGTGCAGCAAATGCAAAATTTTAATGGTAATGATGAATATTTTGAGTATCCTCGCTTTACTACATTTCAATCTGGATTATATAATGAAAAGTTTGAACCTATTTTTACACTTATTAAAGAACCTGTAAAATATTTTAAAAATGGATATTATCTTGATGAAGATGATGCTTATCTTATTGTAAAACTTCCAAAAGAGAGATATTTTGGTGCTAGATACCTTGTACTAAAAAATCAAATATCTTATGCTTCGGTATATGAAAAAGTACTTATTATACTTTTTAGTATTGCGATATTTATTTTTATACTAAGTTTACTCTTTTTAAAAATGTTCGCAAAACCATTTCAAAAAATGAACAAACAATTAGATAATTTCATAAAAGATTCTATGCATGAAATTAATACGCCCTTATCTATTATAAATGTAAATATTGACTTATACAATAGAAAATATGAAAAAAATAAATATATGCAAAGAATGAAAGCCGCTACGAAGGTACTCTCAAATATATATAGTGATATGGATTATCTGATTAAGCATGAGCGACTCTCTTATGAGAAACAAAAGATTAATTTAGCTGCGTTTGTTAAAGAACGTATTGAGTATTTTAATGAAGTTGCTAAAATGAAAAATATTACAATAGTTTCAGAGGTAAAAGATTGTGGTGTGGTCTATATGAACGATAAACAACTCCAGCGTTTAGTAGATAACAACATCTCAAACGCAGTAAAATACTCTTATGATAATTCTCAAATCATTATTTCCTTATATGTTAAAAATGAGCAATGCCATCTTAGTTTTAAAGATTTTGGAATGGGAATTGATAAAGTAACAAAGATATTTACAAGATATTATAGAGAAGATACAAGCAAAGGTGGTTTTGGAATCGGTTTAAATATTGTAAAGTCAATCATCAAAGAAGAAAATATTGAACTAAAAGTTGAATCTTTACCAAAAGAGGGAAGTACATTTTTATACATATTTCCAACTACTTCCACAAAAGATATATAAAAAAATCTAATTTTACATAAATTTTACACTTCATAGTTATACTTGCTCCTGAAAATATATGGAGGAGAGAGAATGAAGAAAACAGTTATGATTTCATTACTTGTTGGAGCTTCTTTATTTGCTACTGATTATAGTAAAATTATTGAACATCCAAACGCAAGTGTAAAAATCGAAAAAGACTTGTTAGCACCACCAAAAGTATTTAATATGCCAAATGGTTGTATTACTACTGATGCTGATGCCATTGCTAGAGGTGAGTATATATTCCATAACTTAAATGGAAAAAAAGCTAAAAAAAATCCTCCTAAAGGTTTGTCCCGCAAACAGATGAAAGAGGGTAAAACATATTTACCAGGTGATAAAATTCCTGCAAAACAATATGGCAACTGTGTAGCTTGTCACAATATAGAGGGTGCAAGAGGTGCTGGAAATATTGGTCCAGATTTGACGCACTACAAAAAACACTTTATAGATACTCATGCAAGAGATAATCAATTTGTTTATCAAAAAATTGCAGATGCTCGTGTCGATAATCCAAACACTCATATGACAATTAACTTAACTACAAAGTTATTCACTCCAAGAGAAATATGTGATATCGCTTCATATATCGTTGCTCCAAAATAAATAAAGGATATTTAATTATGCAAAGAAGAGATTTTTTTAAAAAACTAGGTGTGGTAACAGCTGTAGCTGCAGTTGCTCCAGCTATGAGTTTTGCAGCTGATGCAAAACCATCAGGTCCAAATAAAATGAGCTTTAAAACTGCTCTTGATGCAATTACAGGTGGAAAGACTCCTAGTAAATCAAGTAAAGTAAAATTAAAAGTTCCAGAAATTGCTGAAAATGGTGCAGTTGTTCCCGTTACTGTAACGGTAGATTCTCCGATGACAGATGCTGACTATGTGAAGTCAATTCATATCTTAAATGGTAAAAATTCAAATGCTCGTTGTATAGATGTAAATTTAACACCTGCAAATGGAAAAGCGATGTTTTCAACTCGTATCAAATTAGGTGGTACACAAGAAGTGACTGCTGTAGTTGAGTTAAGCAATGGGGAGTTTTTAATTGCCTCTCAAAGTGTTAAAGTTACTATTGGCGGTTGTGGTTGATTTTAACCAGACTAAACTAATTTAAAATATAAATAATAAAAGAGGATATTACAATGGCAGATACAAGAAAGTCACTAATTAAAATTAAGCCAAAAAGATTTAAAGATGGTGAAATCGTTAAAGTTAGTTTTATGGTTATGCATCCTATGGATACAGGAATGGGTAAAGATAAAAAAACTAAAAAACTTATACCAGCAAAATATATTAATAGT
>Ga0256826_1001751_pt1 | contig 13487 bp, 19 predicted proteins | sample CV79metaG_FD_185975 | JGI IMG/M metagenome (GOLD analysis project Ga0256826, IMG submission 185975) | Hydrothermal vent microbial communities from East Pacific Rise, Pacific Ocean - CV79 | ecosystem: Environmental > Aquatic > Marine > Hydrothermal vents | place: Pacific Ocean: East Pacific Rise...
ATGCTCATCAGCAATGGTTTCCCACTTCGTCTCAAGCACTTCTGTTTCTGCCTGATCCTTGGCAATCTCTTTTTCAACCTCTTGGTTCCCAATCGTCAGCTCTTGCTTCTCACTCTTAACATAGTAAAAAGAAGTTGTCCCCACAAAAGCAGAGACTAGAATTGCAACTATTATTAATTTATATTGATTAAACATTATCTATCCTTACGTTTTGAGCATACCTTGCTATTTTTGCTGCTCTATCTCTACCATTAATGATTCTTCTAGCACCTATAAAATTAGAGCCACTTTCATTAAAATAATCTGTTAGTTTTTCACCTGTAAAAGTTCCATTTTTCATCCCATAGACTAAAATAAAAAGAGAGTTCTTGAACTCTAAAGCAAGATCAGGATTAGCAACTAAATCTATGCCCATTATTTCAGAAAACTTTGCATAGTTAAAGTCCCAAGTAAGCTGCACAAACCCACGACCATAGTAGGGGTAATATCGCTTAGTATTCTTATTGGTTCTTAAGTATCGGTCATAGTTCCTAAGCCATCCAGCTTCACGCACAGGCTTAAAAGTGTCACCTGTCTCATGCCATACAGTAGCAATAATATATTGAATGGCTTCAGCTTTAAAAATATTTTGCTCTTTACACTCAGCCACAATCTTTTCAATGGCTTCTGTTTTTTTCACTAAAACTCCTTCATCTCATATTTAATCTTTGTACTTTTTACAGCAACATTTTTTTTGTGAAACACAAACCATGTTACTAAGATAGAATCTATAATAATCGTCGAATGGTGAACCAATAAAAAGTGTTCACAGTCATAAAACAAGAACCACAACATTGTCAATATTGAGCCAAGCAGCAACGGTGCAACATATATGTATTTTTTCATTTTTCTTATAAACTCTATAACTATAATAACCATCAAAATAGCCAAAACAGCAAGATGTATCTCAAAAAATAAACCATAGTAAGCAGAGTTCTCATCTGCCAGACTTTTCAATAGACTAAGGCTAAAAACAGACACATAAAAATAAAATACAACATTTGTAACTTGATAAATTTTACCACGATACGAAAACAAAAACAGTCCAGCACTTAAGTAAATAAGTGCTTCCATTAAGATTTTTTCAATCATCTATAACTCCTCAATCTTCTCTTCGGCTTTTTTATGAAACTTTTTTAAAAAACCGATTCCATTCATTGCTACAAACCCACTAATTATGTAGGCTAGAAGCAAATTAATGTCACTCTTAAAGTAGAGTATTCCAAAAAAGACCATTGCTCCAAAAGCAGAGACAATAATGCCAGATGCAGACCAAAGCAGAAGCTCCATTCGAATAGTGCTACCCTCTTCTTTTTCACCCTTTTCAATCTGATCTTTTAACTCTTCCAATGCATCTTGCACTTTAAACGCAATAAACAAAACAAAAGAGATAGTTCCAGCAATAAAAGCCGACAATATATCACCTTGAGGTACATTACTATTCATTGTTTTTTTTTCTCCTTTTATATTCTTTTTCATAAGAGCTTTTACAGTGGTTTTTGTCTCTAAAAATCCAGTTAATAGAGGCAACTGTTTTACAGTATTTTCGTTTATAAACAATAGCTGATATAGTATGCCCCTTCGTCCCAAAAATGATAGAAGCAAGTAAGTAGTCAATACTGACACCAACATTGTAAATGTATTTAGTCAATTTATTTTTAGTAGCATAGTAAATCATTCCTATGGTCATAAAAATAAGCCAACACAGTGAAATAACTATAAATGCCAGTACTATTAAAATTACTGAAACATAGGGTCTACGCTTCAAATAATTCTCTTCATTCATTAAAACTCCTTTATGTAATAGGTAAATAATATCTTTTTAGTTGGGTGTTTTGAACGTTACAAATACCCCAAAAAGTCACTATATTCATCGGCAAAACAAATCACCACAGCGTCAGCCATGTTAGGAGAAGCTACACCACGTCGTCGCATATCTTCTTTAGACTCAATCTTTAACTTCCCATTATCACGGTGAAAAAACAGAGGAGAAGAAAGCTCTGTAATGAGTTGTGGGTCATTTGGTATACTTATCATCTCTTCATGTGGGTGCTGCACTCCTTTGGTCACATACTCAAACGTCTTTTCAAAACGTCGTCGCATCTTCCACCAAATTTCAGCACGTTTGTTTATGAATTTTTCAGAACAAAGCTTATCTTCTTCTTCAAAAAAATCATCACTTGGTTTGTGCCTAGAATCCACTCCAAACCAGTCAAATGGTGGCTCGTTTTGCCGTAATGTCCCCACAGCACCATCACCAACACCAATAGGGTCAAGATAAAGCGTTTCAATGCCGTCTTCAGTTCCAAGCCTTACAGCTTCATGTGTGGCACTTACCGAGTCACTATCATTCCATTGGATTACTTTTTTTATGGTACTGTCATGACGCAACGGATAGGCGTTTTTGTCAACCCCACCACCTGCAACATCAAACCCACCTACAAGTGGTTCATCTGTTCGTATCTTTAGATCAAGCTCAATAGCACACATAACCCATTTGTTTGGTATAGTCACATTGCTTAATGAAGCTTCATAGTTTATGTCTATCTCTTGGGCAACTATGGTGCTACCTAACTTTTTAACACGTTCATCGTACCACGCTTGGTTCTTTCGTGGATCGTCTGTCCATCTAAAAGTAAACACCTTTACTTGACCACCAAAACGTTTTTTATGAAATGGATTACCCACACCGTTTGGTGTAGATATATCGACTTGCACATCAGTATTTTCACTTAGGGCCGCTTCTATTTTCTCAGCTCTAACATAAAAAGCACTCTCATCTTTAAAATAGATGGTGTTTCTACCACCACGCCCAATGTTGTCTCCACCTTCACCTGTAATGCTGTTTTGATTTTCTGGGTTGATTATTCTCATAAATGGAGTATGCTTTTTAACCGAAAAGTTAAAGGGTAAAAGTTCGGCTGGTATATTACGCAGAACCAATCTGAATTTTTCAAAAATACTATCTAAGTCACCTTGTGTATCAACTAAGCTCTCTTTACGAGAACCAAAGCCTATCTTGGCATTTTTTTTATATTTCCACGCCCATGTACTCCATGCTATAGCCATCCAAGACATACCAACTTCTCGTGTCTTTTCTACAAGTCCAGACTCTTTGTTTTCTAAAAGTTCTGTAACCCAAGCTACAAACTCTTCTTGTTTCGGAAAGAGTATAAACGGTGTAATTCCTAACCCACGTTTAGGGTCATAGGTCACTATCCAATGCTCAATGTAATCTACTGGGTTCTGCTCATACCAATTATCAGCAATTTTTAAAAAGCGTGGGTCACTCAACTCTTTTTTTAACTCATATTTAAATTTCCAAATCGCTTTTGTACTTGCTTGAGGATTTTTAAAATCAAAATCTTTTTTTATAGAGTGCCATTGTTTCAGGTAAGTTAAAAACTTTTTAACTGTTTGGTCTTTAGCCATTTTTTAGATCTTCCAAAAACATCTGCTTCATATCTTCAGCAGAGACATCAATAATCTCTTCCTTGCTGAGTATCTTAGTATTCATCGCTTTTAAGTCAGCATTTATGTCTAAAGTGTCAGCATAACCAAGCTCACGACCTTTTTTATTTTTCATCAGCATAAACTTAGCAGCATCAATCGCTTCACGACTATAGATAGGAGTCAGTTCATCCATGTAAACTATCTCCCCGTTAGAGTCAACGACCAGTTCACCTTTTTCATCTTTCTGTGGAATATCGGTTTTTTTACCAGTGGGAACCATTATCATGTTTCCACTCTTGTCGGTCTTGTACCCAAACTTAAGTGTATGAAACAGCACAGACTCACTAATGTCAACAAGGGTATTTTTAATTCCATCCATTAAATTGTCAAACTTTTTAGAAGAGCGTCTCCAGTCATAAACAGTCTGTGCAGAGATACCAGTCCTCTTAGCTGCTCTTCTAACGAAGAAATCTTTTGCAAACTCTTCTAAAAATCTTTTTTGTTTTTCGGTTAACTCATCTTGTTTAGACAAAAGAAAACTCCTTTTATTGTATTAATCAAATATATTTAAAATAGTTTTTTTTATGAACCTTCATTTTAGAGTTTTAAGTTTATTTATGTAAAATAATTAAGATTAATATTTAATTTCTATTTTAAAGCTACCACGCGTTAAATGTCTACTTTTTTTGTGGACAAAATAGGAGAATATGTTGGTAGAGATAGAAAAGATTATAAACGACCGACTTTTGCTGAAAAGCTTCACGGGTCTAAACAAACAAGATTTTGACAAAGAGTTAAAAAGATACCTCAGACTGCAAACCAAACCCAGAAGATTTAAAGTACTTGACACTGCTGCTAAACAACTATTTTTCATATTGTTTTCTGCAAACGTCACTGTAACCATGGAAACCCAAGCCATACTTTTCGGTGTAAAAGACAGAACTGTCATAAGACAATGGAAGAAACGACTAAACATCAAGAACGTTTTCTCCAAGCCATACAAGTCACGTATTGGCTCTTTAGGAGAGTTTTTAGCCTACTCAAGAGACTATCAACCAAATAGATTAGAAAATAAAATCAAAACTATTGGTGATTTTTTTAGAAAATTTCCAAATCTACAATTTGCTCTCAAGCAAAAAGTTAGCATCTCTGTACCTTTCACTCTTACTACTACACCAACAGAAGACGAAATGAGACGACTTCGACTTGTGGCACAAACTACAGACTCAAAAAGGCTCTGTTCCCTCATGGACTTTAGAGCTGACATCTTAGATAACCCAGACCTAAGTGTTGATCAAGCCATACAACTCATATTTATAGTTAAGTACAAAGAGTTAGGCTCCTTAGACATAAAAGAGATGGCATATCTTTGGGGAACAAGCATAGAGTACATGAGCAGGGTTCTAAAGCGTACACTTAAAACGCTAAACTTATCAGAAGAACAATTTAAAGAGATACTCTATGACTAAAAAAAAGAAGAAGTTACTACTTGACGGCATATCAAACATGGGTACAGGTCTAGGCTCTGCATCAGACGCTAAAACGCTCTCCGACTTTGAAGAGATAACTCTAACTGAAAAAGACATGGTAACAGCCTATAGGTTCGATTGGCTATTTCCTAAAGCCGTAGAGATTCCAGCAAAAGACATGACCAAAAAATGGTTAATGTTTGAAGGTAAAAAGAAATCCATAGAACTCATTAAAAACAACTATAAACGTCTAAAAGTAAAGCAACTGGTCAGAAAAGCACTTGTCTACAAAGCCCTATATGGCGTTTCTTACCTAGTAGTAGAGTCAGAGGGTCGAAGATTGTCCTCACGGCTAAATTTGACAGACAAGGTAAGACAGCTTCATGTCTATCACAAATACTCTTTTGCTGCCAAAGACTCAGACATTCATGAGAGCCGTATTTTCAGCTTGGAACACAATGAATTCCAAGACTCTCTACTTTACCGTGTAAAAGAATCCATTATTAACTTACTTACTTCTCTTGGTATTCCTGCATCACTGATGCACAAAGCCGACTTTGACTTTTTGAGCATTAAAGGTTTAGCCGATGCACTAAGAAAATGCAAAAAGAACAAAGACTGTAAAGATGCTGAAGAGAAGATTTTAAAACGCGTACAGACCATGTATGAGCAGTTAAGCTTGTTTAGAATAGGAATCAAAGACACAGACGAAGAGTATGAATCTCACACAAAAGACCTGAGTGGGTACGACAAGCTTCAGCAAATCTACATGAAAATAGTAGCAGGTGCAGCAGACATTCCAGAGAGTCGATTTTACAATACAGCACCCTCTGGACTCAATGCAACTGGTCAGTCAGAACTTACCAATTATCATGAAAGTCTTTCGGCAGCACAGGACGAACACGTTGAGCCTTTTTTAGAAAAACTAAATGAAAATATTTTAATTTCAAATCAAAAAAATCTAAATTCCTTCTCCTGGTCCTTTGCACCAATTAGAGACATTGACCCAAAAGAACTAGCTGAAATAGAAGATATAAAAGCAAGTACTATTGTAAAGTTCATAGATGAGCTTGATCCCGAAACCATAGCACAAGCTGCTTCACGTTTAAAAGTCTTTGAAGGCATAAATATTGGGCTAAACAATGGCGAAGAAGCGTAAAAAAACACTCAAAGGCATTCTACCACCATTTAAGGCACAGAGCTATTACGAAAAAGAGTTAATGGCTCTAGTGGACGATATGGAGAAGAAACTTTTTAAAAAGTTTAAGAACATAACTGACAGTGAGCTAGAAGAGGCTATTTTAACGTCCATATTAAATTATTTAGACAATCCCCCACTATTTAACGGAATACCCTTATTTGAAGCCACAGCTCTAAAATTTGTTACTTTAGTAAATGACATAAATTCTAAAAAGTTTAACAAAGCACTGGAAGAGATAGAATTAAAAGAAATTATAACACCCAAACTAACAAAGCAGTTAGCCAAGCACAGAACTTTTAATGTAGGACTAATCAAGAGTATTCCAGAAAAGCTACATGGAAAGCTTGAGATAAAACTAAAAGATTATTTTGAAGGAAATTCTAAAAAGAGTTTAGAAAGTATTATTAGAGATGAGTTTGAAGTAACAAGAAGCAGAGCCAAGTTCATAGCACGTGATCAAACTGCAAAAGTAAATGCCTCTTTAACAAGAAGCAGAGCCGAAGCAAATGGAAGCAAAGAATACACATGGCGAACAAGTGGAGACAATGCAGTAAGAGAAACAGCAGGTCATAATCATAAAAAGTTAAATGGGAAAAAGTTTAAGTGGTCAGAAGGTAGTCCATGTTGTGGACATCCTGCTGATGAGCATGGATGTCGCTGTAGTGCTAGGGCTGTGTTTTTAGTTTAAGACTAGTCTTCATTTAATATCTCAATAACATCATCAATAGTTTCAGCAGTTGTAACTCTTGTAACCTTATCAGTTCCAGTAGCTATAAATGAACTTACATTTGATAATGAAGCATTTAAAAGATTACTATCAGAATAACCAGCTTCACCAAGAGCTACCATTTTGTTAAAGCTATCAGATTCTAGTTCAGATAAAGAACTTGTATCAGGACTTTGTGCATTGATAACTTTTGCTAAAAGACAGATTCCTTTTGAGTTTGAAGCACTTAGATTAACATTTGTGTTACCTAGTGCTTTTTTTATATTATCGCCAATTTGCCAGTTAATCGTATCAACAGCCATAGCTTTAAACTCATTTACATCAGTTGGAATATTCCAAGTTATAGAACCATCTTCATTAAGATATTTTTCATCTAAATTTTGATAAACAATATCTTCTATTTTTATTTTTTTTATCATAATAAATCCTTATATAGTTATATTTGAAATGATATTCATATAAGCACCGTTACTATCTTTACTTATACCACTAACTAAATCAGCCCATACTAAATTTGTACTATCATCATTTTTAGTACCCAAGACAAATCCATTTTGTGAAATTCTAAAATCTCCAGATTCATTCCAATAAAACAGAGCATTTTTGTTCGTTCCTTGACACTTTACACCATAATCTAATTTATGATGTCGCATATACACATCAACACCACCTTCGTTATAACTTCGTCTTATAAAAGGTGTATCTCCTAGAAGAACAGTGGTTGAGCTTAATGAAACTTTTGCAAAACTAGAACCTCTTTTTATAAAACCTTGATAATAACTATCACCAACAGAATTATCAACATAATCAGGTGTTTCGATAATACAATTACTAAATGCTACATAACTATTATGTAAAACCCAACCAGTTGTTGCATTTCCGTTTACATCAGTAGAACAAGTAGTTTTTAATTTACCAGCAGAATTAGCACCATATACATAAACATATTTATTATTTATAGTAGCATTTGTAACTATATGGTCTAAATCACCATATAAATAAATATTTGCATAACCACCAACGGGAATAGCAGATAATGCCTTATACATTGTTTTAAATGGTGTAGAAGAATTTAAACCATCATTATTATCATCACCACTTTCATAATTTACATATAAAGTTTTATCAAAATGTCCTAAAGCACCACCTACATCATCCCAAACAGTCTTACGAAACTGTGCTACATTTGGTAAAGTTGTTGTTGTTAGATTTCCGTTTGTATCTATCATATCAACCGTTACATTTTCAGGTGTACCTGAAAAGTACAGCTTACCTACATTTAAAACCCAAGAACCCATAACCGTTATAAAGTTACTTATCCTTTGTTGTAATTCGTTTAAATCCATTATTTAACTCCTATTTTGTGTTTAACTAAGCCTAATTGTCTTGAAATTTCTATTTGTTGTAAGCCCATAGAAAGAGAAGTATCAAGTAAGGTTAGATCTTGCACTTCTTGAGATGCCTCAAAATTCAAAGGAACATGAATGAACTCTAACTCATTAGAATTACTCCCCTCAAACTCAATTTGAATGATGTATTGCTGCTCAACACCTGCATTAAAAAAATTCGGAGGAATTCCGACTATGTAGGGTGTTCCATCGTCTAAATAGAGGCAATAGCTTTTTCCATTGTGAGAGGACTCAGACTCAGTAACAATGCAGTCAAGCTCCAATCTGTCGCTCTCAATTTTTTGATGAGCCGTAATTGGTTTTTCAATCCAGTAATTTTGCAAGTCAACAATATCTTCTGTTAAATCAATAAACGTGTCTGAAACTCTAAAATACCCAATTTTTAAAGCTGTCTTGTTTGCTAAAGCATCACGTCTTTTTGTCTTTCCAGCTTCGGTATATTTTGCATATACTGTACTCACTACACTCTCCTTATAAACGGTCTTGTTACCTGCACAAACACTGCCGTCAGTGCATCTTTTGTGTCCAAGTGTACAGTTTGAACAGGTGGCTTTTGAACAAAAACAGAAGAATGTTGCCTAAAGCTTGTAGTTATACTATCTTTAGTTTTAATATAAGAAGTAATATCTTCATCGTAATAGAGCTTAATTGTTGGAGGAAGAGGTAAAAAACCTCTAAGCAGAATCAGGCACTTCAAAAACTGTTCACCGTCATCTTTCTTGTAAGATTTTATTCTTATGGAAAAGTCCCCACAAGTTTTTATTTCAATATAGACACCCATGAATTCAGTAAGTATTTCAGCTAACTTTTTATAATTAACTATCCCATCTTTATTTTTAATGATTTTAACTTTAATAAGTTTTTTCATACACTTATCAGTCAACTCAATTTCAGTTACTTTCCCTATTTGGGTGCTATTTTTCTGTATTGAGTAATTTAGTGTGCTTGAAAAGTTACCACAATATCTCCTGTTAACCCCAACAATTTTCCCAATCAAATCAAGATTTTCACTCTCTGCTCTTTCAAGTTCCAATACTGAGGGAATAGCAACAAGAGCCGTGTCTACATCATCACATTGCTTTACTTCCGTATCAATTAAGGCAATCAGCTTCTCAGACTGCTTATATTGTGAGGCTACTACATCTACTGTTTTCATCTTAATCTACAACCACTTCTACATTACAAATCACAACTCTTTCGTGTTCCAAAGTCTCAACAACATCCACGGCAACATCTTCGTAAGTAATAGAGCTATTGCACTCTTTTGCAGAGTGAAGAACTGTAGCTTTATAAAGTGCAATATTGTCTACCTGTAAGCCCTTAAACGTAGAGACAATATTTCGTATATAGTTAGCATAAAGAAACTCTCCATAGCCAACACTACAAGCATTCTCTTTAATTGTAGTAGCAATCAACTCGGCATCAATACTCTTACACTCACACTCTAAGTTCGCAAAATTACTTACCGTTAAAACCACTTTTACGAAAAGAAATTCTGGTCTAAAAAACTCTACCCCTGCACATCTGCCGTTTACGGGAATGGAAACATTGCCACCCAAGGCACCAGGAGGCATATAGTCTAAAATAGTTTCTGCTACCTTTATGTTATCTCCACCGACTACAAAGGCACATGTAATGCCTCGTCGGTACGTCACAGCCACATCCGTCACGCCATCTACGCGTAACAGATTCTCATGCAACTCATCTTTTAATTTAAAAACATTATTTGGTAATTGCTCTTTTATCCTAATTCTGAAATCTTCATCGCTCTCACTGGTAAGCCTAGTATCCCCACGAAGTTCTGCTCTGTTGTCTAGCAACTTACCCGAAACATCATCTATGTTGTAAGAGGCATAAACAGACTCTGCTACTTCCCACGCATCATAAATTCTCTCAGCAATTCTAGCTATCATTTGCCCTTGTGGACTCTCTGCTGCTAAGTTAATGCTTTGCCCAAAAATGTTCACATAGTCAGCTTCCAACTCTTCGACAATAACCTCAAAAGGCTTTTTGCCAAACCCATTAGGTGTAATTCCATATTTAGCCACTAGATACCACCTTCCACTATCCCAAATTTACTTTTAACTCTAAAGTTTACATTTAATATTAGATTTTTAACGCTCATACTAAAGTCTAAAATTTTCTCCACGCCCTCTGTCTCCAAAATCGTCTTTTTAAAAATGCTTTCAATAGTTAAAAAGTTAGGATTGTCTACTAAAATAAATTCATAATAAGGTACACCAATGGTTTTATTATAACGCCATTCAGCCCGTATAAAAAGTAGTCTGTTTCTTAAAAATTGTTGAAGCTGGGAAAGTTCAGAAACCATTGCAAAGTTACCCTTTTCATCTAGTCCCATATCCCACTCTTCATTTTTACCAAGACTCAAAGAAATCATTTTCTATCTACTTTTTTATTTATTTTACAATTTTTAACTATTTTGATGAATATATACACCGTCTTTATTTTGGCCTTGCAGTGTCAGAACCACCACTTGAAATACCACCATGCAAGTGATTTAAAAGAGAAATAGCTTTAGCAAGTACATCAGTTAACGATTTAATCACCCCTGCAACAGTTAACTTTCCAGTTATCTCCACATCTCCTATTATTTTCACGTTTCCAAGAATATCAATACCGTCTTGTTTCACCTTTAGATAAATAGAGTTACTCTCGTTTCTAAGTGTTAAATTATCATTATCATAGTCAGAGATGGTCTCATCAAGAGGATAGATAATCAAGTTATCAGCCAACGCATCGTTAATATTGTGCTTCCGAGTGTCAACCAATTCATTTGAGCCATCTATCAACCAATTATCTATGCTAGAGTGAGCAAAAGAGAGTCGAACCTTGTCGCCATGATTTATTGGAAAGCTAATGATGTATCCACCACTTCGCATGGAACCAATGCCCACATCTTCTAGGGGTGCGACCATTTGAAAGCTATCCCCTATTTGTTGTTTAATGTCTATCTGAACTTTTGCTCTTTGCGTAGTAGAATCAAATTCAAGAACTGTAGCAGGAATAGAAGTGTAAATGCCATTACTATGGCTCTGCATCATCTCTTTTAGTGTCTTCTCTAATGTCTTATTCAAGGCTAACACCTCCCAATATGCTGACCCATTCGTCACCATGGGTATCACCCACAAAATCAAGGGTGTCTATGCGAAAATCACGTTTTAAAAATTCACTCTCAAGACGAAAAAGGTCATTACATTTAAAGTTATTATTTAAAAGAGTTTTAACTTCAATGTACCCATCTTCACGAACCGTAGCCGTCTCAAGCATTCCTGTCTCAACAGAGACTATTTCGCTCAATCCTGTATGACTGGCATTGCGTACAATATCAATTATGTGATTTTCAATGGTATAGCTAAAATCATACTTAATCGCCAGCCTGTCAAGTTCATCTCTGACATGACCCACGAAAGTCGTAGCAGTTCTATTTCCAACCAAATCATCTACGCCAACGACTCTCCCAAGCTTTATCTCTTCTAAACGCTCAACAAGTTGTTTTAAATAGGCTTTTAAAGTCAATTCTCCCTTTAGCGTAACGTTTACAGTACTCTTAACCAAAGCGTTGTCTCCATCTCCACTCTCTAATGTCGTGACAACATTCTCCTCCTCACGCTTATGGTAAATCGTGCGAATATCTCCTTTAAATATTAAAGCAACATCATCCTCATAACCAGCGTAAAGCTCAACATGAGAGCCTTCATCTTTTATTTTTGATTGAGAAGTCTTAGAGAGATTATAGACTTTTATCTTAGCTTCGTTTTGCTCTGCCTCTCTGGTCTTTTTAATGTTAAAGGTAATTCGCAAATTTTCAATGGTCACCAACTCTTCTTTTAAAAATATCTTTAAAATAGCGTATCGGCTAAAGTTCATTTTTAGCCTTTGGAAAGTAGACAACTCTTGCCGAAAAGAGGTCAGCTCTTTTTAATGGGCCAGGAGCAAAAACAATCAACTCTCCTAACTCTTCTAAATTTTTAAAAAGGTCAACAGCAGGAATCATCTTGATAGAGCCATAAACCAACTCTTCGTTTTTAAAAATTGAGACAAACCAAGCATCTATGTAACTATTATAAATAAAATCAAAACGGAATCCGTCCACAATGACAGATTGATGCGACTCTTTTGTTGTGCTAACTTCTAATGCGTCAACTATCATTTTAATATCCTGTACAACATAGATTCTTCTTGTTTTGGCTGTACCACAACTACTTCATCTTTGCTTTTTGGCTTAGTCGCTTTTGGCACTTCGACTTTTTCAACTCTTATTTTTTTATGATCAACTATACCTCTCTTGCTCTTGCTCTGCAACTTGTCTTTTGCCGACCCATCCTTTAGTGTACTTCGCTCTATTTTTGTCTGTTTTGATTTAGAAAACTTTACTTGTTTAAAAACAACAGAAAACATGGTCATAAGTCCAGTAGAGACCTCTTCTATAACATCAATAGACTTAATCATATAGTCTTTGTCAAGCTTTAGGTTTGTTTGTATCTGTAACAGCTCTCTGTTCTCTCGCATTTGCAATAACTTTTCATAAACATCTATGGCAGAACCATCTTCGTCTACAATCATGCTTACAGAAAAAGTGTTTGGAAGCTTAATTGTGTGGTCAGAGGTGAAGCTTCCATCCTCTAACGGGAAGTTAGTAATGCTAGACTTAACAGAATGAGCCTGTTTAATATCTCCATCGATCTCCAAAAAAGAGCCTGAATCTGAAAAAAGATAAACCATTATGTAGCCCTGCAAATTGGTAAAGTTTTATTAATATTCGCTTTTTCAATGCTTTTAGTGTTAACAATATGCCCTTTAATTATCTCTGCTATTACTGTGGCATTACCCTTTACACCTGTTACATTAATGTTGTAACTATTATTGTGATTATGCTCTATGTTCGTATTATTTACAGCACTGTTTGTATTTGCTGGGGAATAAAACGGCATTTTATTAAGAGTAGGATAAAACTTCGCACTCTCTTTGACTTTTGAAACAATCTCTTTGGTATTATTATTGTTAACTACTTTCTCAGAGAAATGTTTTAGCTGTTCTGTCTTCTCTTTGACTTTTGAAACAATCTCTTTGGTATTATTATTGTTAACTACTTTCTCAGAGAAATGTTTTAGCTGTTCTGTCTTCTCTTTGACTTTTGAAACAATCTCTTTGGTATTATTATTGTTAAC
>Ga0256826_1001752_pt1 | contig 13486 bp, 14 predicted proteins | sample CV79metaG_FD_185975 | JGI IMG/M metagenome (GOLD analysis project Ga0256826, IMG submission 185975) | Hydrothermal vent microbial communities from East Pacific Rise, Pacific Ocean - CV79 | ecosystem: Environmental > Aquatic > Marine > Hydrothermal vents | place: Pacific Ocean: East Pacific Rise...
GGTTTTTTAATGCACTACAGTTATCATGCGAAAATAATTTCGCACCATGTATTTTTGTACTAAAAGCAAGGGTGTCATTATCTAAAACTTCAAATGCCTCTATCTCAGAACGAGCTTTGTGGCATAAATTTTTAATAAGCATTCATAAATCTCTTCTTAATTTAATTGTCTCTATTTTACAAGCTTATTGCTTAATAAATCTTATTACAGAGGAGTTGAACATTGACTTTTCCATTAAACTCATTTTTTGCAACACTGTATGAGCATGTAATCTTTCTATCCTCTGGCATCTCAAAAACAGTTCTAAACGCCACTATCTCTAAAGTTTTTCTCTGATGAGGGTATTGTCGGATCTCAATACGAGAGTGTGATTTATCGGCACCCATTAGTTTTATATTTACAACCTCTGCATCCTTTATCAAAAATGTAGGTCTAAGATTTGCTTCACCAAAAGGTTCAAACGCCTCTAATAAATCTAAAAGTTCCAGGTCAATATCTTCAGCATCTAAAATACCACTTACTTGTGATGCTGGGATAAAGTCATCTTCTGGTATTTTATCTGCAGAGAGATTTATAGCCTCTTTAAACGCCAATATATCTTTTTGCAAAAGACCAAGACCAGCAGCCATTTTATGCCCTCCAAACTTAGTTAAAAAAGAGTCATTTGCCTTGATAAGTTCATAGATACTAACCTCTCCAAGACTTCTAGCACTCCCTTTAGCGATGCCATCTTCAACACTCAAAACGATGGCAGGTCGTCCAAACTTATCTACTAAACGTGCAGCTACAATGCCTACTACACCCTCGTGCCATCCCTCACCACTTACAACAATGACCTTATCTTTTTCATTCACTTGTTCTATAGCTTTTTGTGTAGTTTGTGCTTCTGTCTCTTTTCGTAGGTCATTTAAGCGACCTAAGAGTTCAAACTGATTGTATGCTCTGTTTGTATCTTTTGCTGTAAAAAACTCTAGAGCTATAGAAGCATCCTCTAAACGCCCAGCTGAGTTAAGGCGAGGGGCTATCTGAAAGGCTATATCTTCACTTGTAATCTTACTCTTGTTTATAAAGTCTCGTATAATGATAGATGAGGGTCTATTTGAACTCATTATAAGTGCTAAACCTCGTTTAACAAGTGTTCTATTTATGTCTATAAGTGGCATTATATCAGCGATAATTGCTATGGCTAATATATCTAAAAATTGCATCATATCTATCTGCAAACCTAGCTCTTTTTTCACAAGGCCTAAGAGTAACCAAGCGACTTGTGCACCACATATCTTCTTAAAAGGGTATGGGCACTCTGCTAGTTTAGGATCAACGATAAAAAGAGCATCTGGTAAAATTTCAGAGGGAGTATGATGATCTGTAATGATTAGCTCAATATTTCGCTCTTTACAGATTTTTGCAGCTTCTATAGCTGAGATACCATTATCAACTGTAATAATAACATCTGTATCTATTCTCTCTAAAACAGTAGGTGAAACACCATATCCATCACGAAAGCGGTTAGGTATGATAGCTTCAAGAGGATAGGGAATCTGTCTAAAAAAGTCAACCATAATGGCAGTAGAACTCACTCCATCGACATCATAGTCCCCGACTAAGGTTATTCTTTTTTTAGCTCTTATTGCATCAGCTATAGTTTTTGCTGCATCTGTAGCATTTAAAAGAAGTGCAGGATTTGGAATCTGGGAGAGTTTTTTATCTTCTGATTCAAAACGTGAGGATAGTAGTGTAAAGAGTTCTTGTTTATTTAGTGTAGGAGTATTCATAAAAAGATTATAGAGTAAAAGGAATAGATTTAGTAAAAATATGTCATAAAGACATAATTTTACTTCAAAAAGTTACTTAGTAGCGATACTAGCTTTTACAAACGCCAGTATAGAAGCATTTGGCGTTTGAAGACGAGATGTGAATTCTGGGTGAAACTGAACACCTAAGAACCAAGGGTGACCCTCTATCTCTACCGTCTCTATAAGACCATTTGATTCACCTGTAACTATCATGCCTGCTTTTTCTAGCTGTTCACGGTAAGCAGGATTTGCTTCATAACGGTGACGATGGCGTTCAAAAATTGTTGCTTCACCATTGTAAGCTTCACGGATTAAAGAGCCCTCTTTTGTGTCACATGGGTACTCACCTAAACGAAGAGTTCCTCCCATAGGAGACTCATGTGTACGAAGTTGTGCACCACCATTTTGATCTAGGAAGTTATCTATTAGGTAAACCATAGGATGTGGAGTGTTTTCATCAAACTCTATAGAGTTAGCACCCTCTAAACCAAGAACATTTCTAGCATACTCTACAAGTGTAAGTTGCATTCCGAGGCAGATACCAAGATAAGGCACTCTATTTACACGAGCATACTCAATAGCTTGAATCTTACCCTCAACACCACGAGAACCAAAACCACCTGCAACTAAAACACTATCACAATCAACTAAAAGTGCCTCAGCACCCTTCTCTTCAATCTCTTCAGAATCTACCCAGTTAATCTCAACACGAGTATCTAGGTGTGCACCACAGTGAATAAGTGACTCTGTAAGAGATTTGTAAGCCTCTTTAAGTTCAAGATATTTTCCTACAAAACCAACTACAACTCTATCTTGAGGTTGAACTATGCGTTTAACAAGTGTATCCCATTGTGTCATATCAGGATTTAAGTCATCTAACTCTAGCTCTTTAGCTATCGGTTTTAGAATGTTCTGTTTTAAGAAAGTGATAGGGATATTGTAAATAGTCGCCGCATCAAGTGCCTCTATAACATTGTCAGGATGAACGTCACAACTCATTGCAAGTTTTTTCTTAAATGTTTTTGGAAGACCATTTTCACTTCTAGCGATAATCATCTGAGGAGTGATACCGATACGACGAAGCTCTTGAACAGAGTGTTGTGTTGGTTTAGACTTTAACTCTCCCGCTGCTTTGATGTATGGGATAAGTGTAACATGGATAAAAAATGTACCAGCTACCTCTTCATCATGTTTCATTTGACGGATAGCTTCCATAAAAGGAAGTCCTTCGATATCTCCAACAGTTCCGCCAAGCTCAACAACTAAGATGTCATGCCCTTCACCAGCAAGTTTAATACGGTTTACAATCTCACCAACAATATGAGGAATAACCTGAATGGTCTGTCCAAGATAGCCACCAGCACGTTCACGTTCGATAACAGAAGAGTAGACTTGACCAGTTGTAAAGTTAGAAGATTTGAGGTAAGAGCTATCTAAAAATCTTTCATAGTTCCCGATGTCAAGGTCAGTCTCTGCACCATCTTTTGTAACAAAAACCTCTCCATGTTCAAGTGGGCTCATTGTCCCTGGGTCAACATTGATATATGGATCTATCTTTAACATTCCTATATTAAGACCAGAGTGTTTAAGCAGTGTACCTACACTTGCAGCAGTAATCCCTTTTCCAAGAGAAGATAAAACCCCACCGGTTACGAAAATGTATTTAGTCATCAAAAAAGCTCCATATCTATGTTAATTATAAACGCGATTATATACTAAAGTAGTTTAATTTCTTATGACACAAGGAAAGTTTAGATATTATATTAGGAAATATTATTTTATAAGAGAGAATGTATGAAAAAAATAATTTATTCCTTGTTTGTTATAGTAACTGCAATTTTATTTTCTGCTTGTCAGGAAAGTAGTATCTACTCAGAACCGATTGAACTCAATAATGATACAACTATAGATGATCCTATTGTAGATGTTGGAGATACTATTTTTGGTCCAAGTAAAAAAGAGATACCAACTCTAGTTGTAGTCATGAATTGGACTGATTATAGTGAAAATGATCCTGTAGTGTGGAGTAATAAAATTTTTAATCAAGAAGAAAATTCTGTCAATAGATGGTACTATGATAGTACTGATGCCAATATTGAGTTTGTTCCTATCGCTGAAAATTCGGGTACTCTTAATGATGGAATTATTATGGTAGATATGGGTAAATCTCATCCTGGTGGTTATGATGATGTTTCTTTTAGAGATACAGAAATAAGAGATGCTATTACTAGTAGTTCTGTAGCAGATAGTGTAGATTTTGCTTCTTTTGACACAGATGGTGATGGAAGTATTAGTCGTACAGAGTTACAAATTATTCTTGTTGTAGCTGGGGGTGAGCAATCATATGGAGATTCTATCTCAAAATCTATATGGGCTCATGCATGGGCTTTTGATAGTGATAATGCACCATCAGTTGATGGTGTTAGTTTAATGAAAGCCGATGCTAATGAGTCACTTTCTGGCTCTTTTATGCGCTTTGGTGCTACACATGGTATAGATGCATATGATGAACATAAAGCGACTATAGGAATCATCTCTCATGAACTAGGACACTCACTGTTAAATTTACCTGATCTATATGATATTGATGGAGGTGGTTCAGGTTTAGGATACTATGCAATAATGAGTGGTGGTTCTTGGGCAAAAAGAAGTGTAGACTCCTATGATGGAGAGACACCCGTTCTTTTTTCAGCGTTTAGTAAAACAGTAAGTAATATAGATGTAAATCTTACAGAAATTACTACATCAGTAGTAGAACAGTATGTTACTATAAAATGTAGTTCGAATAATTTAATCAAGTTAGATACAGCATATGCAAATGAGTATTTTCTACTAGAGTGTCGAGATACTGCTAGGTTAGATTCGGATAGATCTTTTGAGTATATTGATAATGATTTCACAGATAATAAACTTGTCTCTTTTATCTATCATGTAGATACAGACAAAGCAACTAATACTGAATCGGGAACACAAGATGCAAGTAATCATTATAAAGTTGGATTAGTTGAAAGAGACACCTCTTACTCTTTAGTTCAAAATGAGAATATTACTGCTCATTATAATGATTCTTATACAGATGGCTACACAATAGACTCCTCTAAAACAAAATCATATGATGGTAGCTCAGGTTACAATATAGAGGTTCAAACTTCTAACTATACAGATCGAACTATGACATTTAAAATTACAAAATAGGAAATATTATGAGCAATTTTTTAAGATACATTACAATTTTTTCATTAATGATGACAGCATTGTCTGCTTCACCAGCAAGAGAGGGAATTATTTTATTTACACAGCCTGACGGAACACAATTTAAGGGTTATTTAAGAGGTGATAGTGCTTTTAATTGGATTGAAAGTGATTCAAAAATCATTATGTTTAATAGTAAAGATAAATTTTATTATATTACAAAAGTAAATGCAAATGGAAATTTAGAATGTACAAATACAAAACCAACAGAAGTTACATCTGTTGCTCAAAGTATTGTAAAGAAAAGTACTTCAGGCCTTGATCAGAAGCTTGTAAAAGCGCTTAAGCAGATGAGAAATAGTGTTGACAAAGGAAATCACCCAAGATAATGGATAATACACTTCTCTATGTTATAGTCGCATTAGGCATATCTTTAATTGTAAATTTATTATTAAAGAAAATTGGACTCTCTCAGATAATAGGTTATATTATTACAGGTACTATTATTGTTTACGCTTTTGATCTTAGGGAAGTAAGTCATTCTCATGAATTGGAAATGGTTGGTGAGTTTGGAATTGTTTTTTTAATGTTCACCATTGGTTTAGAGATCTCTCTTGCCAAAATGGGTTCTATGAAAAGAGAAATCTTTGGAAATGGTCTAATGCAAGTAGGATTTACAACATTGATTGTATATCTTATAGGACATTTCATTTTCATGTTGGAAAATACATCTGCAATTATAGTAGCCTTAGCATTCTCTCTCTCTTCTACAGCAGTAGTTTTGAGTTATCTTAAAAGCTCAAAAGAGATCTATACTCCTTATGGTCAAAGAGCTACTGGAATTTTAATCTTTCAAGATATAGCTGTTATCCCTATTTTAATTTTTATAGGATTTTTAACTAATGAAGCAGATGAGAGTATCTATGTGATTTTAGGACATACTCTGGTTAGTGCTTTTTTAGTTTTAGGAATACTTTTTGTTGTCGGTAAACATTTTGTAAGTTGGTTACTACACTTTTCTGCTTCATCAGAAGTTGATGAACTCTTTATGGGATCTGTTTTATTTATCGTTGTAGGCTCTTCCCTTTTTGCAAGTTCTATGGGCTTTACATACTCTCTTGGTGCATTTGTAGCGGGGATGATTATTGCTGAAACAAAGTATCATCATAAGGTTGAAGCGGATATAGCACCTTTTAAAGATATTCTGCTCGGTACATTTTTCGTAACTGTTGGAATGAAAATAGACTTAAGTATATTTATAGAAAATATTGGAGTAATAGTTGGTCTTTTTGCACTTGTGTTGCTCTTTAAAACAGCTATTATGGTAGCTCTTTTAAAACTATCAAGTACAACTTCTACCTCACTTAAAACAGCACTCTCTTTATCCCAAGTTGGGGAGTTCTCTTTTGTTATTTTTGCAGTAGCATCTTCTGGAAGTATCCTCTCTAAAGATATAGAAGCACTTCTTATTTTAGTTGTTATATTTTCTATGATAGTAACACCATTCTTTATTACACGAATAAGCGAATTTGTTGAAAAGCTTATAAAAGAGAAAGATATTGTAACCGATATGACACCACTCGCAACAAGACAAGATCATGTGATTGTTTGTGGATATAGTGTTGTAGGAAAATTTGTTTCAGAACATTTAGAAGAGTTCGGTGCACCCTATATCGTAGTTGATAATTCAAACAAGCATGTTAAAGAAGCACTAGATGATGGTATCGAGGCATATCTTGGTGATGCTTCAAAGAGTTCAATTTTAAATGCTATGCATATTGAAAAAGCTTCTGCAATAATAGTAACACTTGATAATATAGATAAAAAACGACTTATTTGTGAGTCTGTATTGAAACATTCACATAATGCAAATTTAATAGTGAAAGTAGTTTCCTTAGAAGAGAAGAAAAAGTTAGCTGATTTAAATATCACGGTAGTAGTTGATGGAAAGCTAGAAGTTGCTCGTGTATTGGTAGAAAGAATGCTTAGCTGTCAACTAAAATATCGCTAAATTAGACCTCAATCTTTAAAATTGTATTCTTATAAAAGATGAGCTTTTCAATAAATTCAAACACAAGTTTATAACAAGGAAATAGTAGAAGTGCTAACCTAGCAGGATGGCTAGGTTTAGTATATGAAGGTTTTAGTTTCCGCGTGAACCAGGTTTAATAGCTTCACTTCCATCTTTACAAAGTGGACAAGCATCTGGTGCATACATCTCAAATGTAAAATCAGCTAGAGCGAAAAATGGAATATTTTCAGGAAGTTTACAGTTAGGTTTTCTTGATACATCACTTCCTTCGCGTTTACAAAAACCACGATTTGCAAGTGCTGCTGCGCCAACTATTTTTCCACCAAGAGCTTCAACAGCTGCTGCAGCTTCCATAGCAGAACCACCTGTTGTGATGATATCTTCACACATAAGAATTTTTTCATCTTTTGCTACTTCAAAACCACGACGAATAGTCATAACACCCTCAACACGTTCAGCAAAGATAAAACGAACATCAAGAGCAGTTGCAAGTGCAAAACCAGCTATAAGTCCACCAAGAGCTGGTGCACAGACTGTATCTATCTCCAAGCCACTCTCTTTTATCTGTTTTGCTAAGGCTTCAGCCAAAACTTTTGCAGTTTTTGGATCTTCTAAAACTTTTGCAGACTGAAGATAAAACTGTGAGTGATTCCCACTACTAAGTTTAAAATGACCCTCTAAAAGAGCATCTGCGTCCATATATATTTTTTTAACATCCATTATGATTATACCTTTAGTATTTCTTGTTCTTTCTCTTTAAGTGTACTATCAATTAAAGCGATAAATTTATCTGTAGTTTTTTGAATACTATCTTGTGCAGCTTTTGATTCATCAGAAGTAATCTCTTTCTCTTTTTCAAGTTTTTTTACTTTATCGTTTGCATCACGTCTATCATTACGAACAGATACTTTAGCATTTTCACCCATACCTTTCATCTGTTTTACAGACTCTTGACGCTGTTCAACTGTCATAGGTGGGAAAAATAGTTTAATTACATCACCATCATTATTCGGGTTTACACCAATATTGGCAGCAAATATAGCAGACTCAATGTCAGATAAAAGATTTTTTTCCCATGGATTTACTACAATAGTTGTAGCATCAGTAGCGATAACAGAACCAACTTGATCAAGAGGAGTAGGAGTACCATAGTAGTCTATTTTTACATTGTCTAAAACAGAGATAAGAACTTTACCAGTTCTAAGTGTTTTAAAATCTCTATGCATATGGTCAACACTTCCTTGCATTTTACTGTTACAGTTTTCATGAATTTCGTTTAACATTTTTGTTCCTTAGTGGTATGAAAATAATTATGTAATTGTAGCGAGAAATCTTTTAAAGTAGTGTAAAAATAGAGATAGCTTTAGAAGTTGTAGTTACAACATAATGTTGTAACTATAAAGAAAGTAGTTTTATTTCGTAGTGTTTGTTTCAACTACTTTAGGAGTTGATGCAAGTGGAGCAACAACATTTGTACTCTCTACCATTTCATCTACTACAGATGCTTGAGCAGATTGTGCATACATATATCCTAACGTGATTGTGTTAATCACAAATAAAAATCCTATAGTAAAAGTAGCTTTAGCTAAAAAACCACTAGGCCCCTTTGCCCCAAATACCGACTCATTAGAGCCACTGTACGCTCCAAGACCAATGCTTGAGCTTTTTTGTAAAAGTACAGCGATTACGATAATAATCACTAAAACAATTTGAACAATTAGTAAAAGACTTGTTGTCATAAACAAATTCCTATATATTATAAAGTGGCGAAGTATATCTAAAAAAACTTATATTATCAACTTGACATAGATTAGTTATAGAAGTTTTTCTTAAAACTAACTATAAAAAGGTATAATTACAAAAAGTTACAAAGAAATGAGGAAATATGAAAAAGTTTAAAATATTAGCAGTAGTTTTAGTTGTTTTGTTTATCTTAGTAGAAGTATTTATTTTTAATAAAAGTAAAAAAAGTCAGGTGCAAAAGCCAATAGTGACAGTAAGTTCATTTTTTCTCTATGATATTACAAAACATATTGCAAAAGATAAAGTTGAAATTGTAAATATTTTACCGTTTGGTGTTGATCCTCATAGTTTTGAGATGACACCAGATATTATGTCTAAAATTGAGCATAGTAATTTAGTTTTCTATAGTGGAGCAGGATTAGAACCATGGGTTGATAGAATAAAGTTCAAATCCAAAGCGATTGATATGAGTAAATATGTAAAACTTCGTAAATTAGATTCAAACGAATTTGAATTTCATAAACACCATGATGAACAGTGTGCACATAATACACTTGATCCACACTATTGGTTAAATTTTGACAATATGAGAAGTGCTACAAAAGTTGTTACAAAAGAGCTCATAGAATTAGAACCAAAAAATAAAAATATGTTTTTAAAAAATCGTGATATATATTTGGCTATGCTTCAAAAATTAGATGATGATTACACGAAAGCTTTAGCAAGTTGTAGAGTAGACCACCTTATACTTAATCACAACTCAATGGGATATGTAGCACAAAAGTATCATTTTCACTCTGAATCTTTAAGTGGACTCTCACCAGAATCACAGCCTACTCCTAATGATATTAAAAGAATTATCAATGAGATAAATGAAAACGGAATAACAACTATCTTTTTTGAAAATTTTGTAAGTTCTAAAGTGGTTAAAACAATAGCAAACGATACAGGTATCAAAGTAGATGTGATTGAGTCTTTAGGAAATATCACAGCTGATGAAGCCAAAGCAAATGTTACGTATGAAGAGTTAATGTATAAAAACTTAAAAAAATTATCTAAGGCACTTGTGTGCAACTAAACTTCAAAGTACCAATTTTTGATGTAAAAAATCTTAGTTTTAGTGTAAGAGGTGTGGATATTTTAAAAAATATCTCATTAGAGATTTTTAATGGTGAGTATATCGCTATTATTGGACCAAATGGAGGGGGTAAAACCACTCTCATTCGTATGCTCTTAGGACTTGAAAAACCAAGTTGTGGTGAAGTGAAACTTTTTGGTAAAGATATAAAAGAGTTTAATTCATGGGATAAGATAGGTTTTGTTCCTCAACGAGCATCTCATGTAGATGAAAACTTTCCAGCAACTGTAGAAGATATCGTTAAAATGGGAAGAGTAGCTAAGAGTAAACTCTTTTCAAGAGTTTCTAAAGAAGATCTATCAGCGGTTAAAGAGTCTATGGTAAAGATGGATATTTTAGATCTTAAAGATAAAATGGTAGGAACTCTTTCAGGCGGTCAAAGACAAAGGGTGATGATAGCTCGTGCCCTCGCCTCTTCTCCTGAAATACTTATCTTAGATGAACCAAATACAGGTGTAGATATGGTTTCTCAACAACGCTTTTACAGACTGTTAGCAAAACTTAACAAAGAGGATAACATTACAATTGTTTTTATCACACATGATATAGGTGTTATTGCTGATGATATAGGAAAACTTTTTACAATCAATCAAAAAGCAACAGTCTGTAATAATCCTAAAGAGATGTTATCATGTGAAGATATGTCAGAACTCTACGGAATAGAAGCACATCTTCTACATAACCATCATCATTAAGGAGTATCTGAATGCTTGAAATATTTCAATATGAATTTATGCAAAGAGCTTTTATAGCTGGACTTTTTATAGCTATTTTAGCCTCTGTAAGTGGTACATTTATAGTGCTTAAGCGCTACTCACTAATGAGTGAAACATTAGCACACTCTGCACTTGTGGGTGTGGCAGTTGGATTAGTAGCTGGTTACAACCCTCTTTGGATGGCAGTTGTTGTTGCTATTTTTGCTGCATGGCTTATAGAGTATCTTAGAAGTGCATTTAGCCTATACTCTGATGCGATACTCTCTATAATTCTTTCTGGTTCATTAGCTCTTGCTGTCATTATAGTGTCAATGGGTGGAGCATTTAATAACTCTCTATTTTCATATTTATTTGGTTCTATTCTATCTGTTACAGATGAAGATGTGATTACAATCATAATTTTTGGAAGTCTCTCTTTATGTGCACTATTACTTTTTTCTAAAGAACTCTATTTCATCAGTTATGATGAAGAGGTAGCTCAAACAAGTGGAATAAAAGTAAAATTCCTAAACTTCTTACTAGTTACAGTTGTAGCTATCATTATCGCTCTCTCTATAAGGGTAGTAGGAAGCCTTCTTATAGGTGCATTGATGGTTATTCCTACTTCGGCTGCATTACAGTTTAGAGTAGGTTTTAAAGATACTATGTTGATCTCTATCTTTTTTGCTCTTTTTAGTGTTGTTTTTGGAATGAGTCTCTCTTTTTATTTCTCTCTACCTTCGGGAGCAACAATAGTTCTAAGTGTTATCTCACTTTTTATTCTTTCTCTTATACTTAACAAAAAATGAAAATAAGTTCAGAATTTTCTAAATATGCACAAGAGTATGACACTTTAAATAGTGTTCAAACATTAGTAATTGATAAACTATTAAAAGAACTAAGTCATCAACCAAAGTATATACTGGATTTAGGTTGTGGAAGTGGTGCCTTATGTGAAACTATTTCTTGGAAGTATAAACACTTCACAGGTGTAGATTTTGCACCAGGTATGCTTGAACTTCATCCTAAATCTAAAAATATAGAAGCTATTTATGGTGATTTTAATGATCCTACACTCTTTGAAAATCTCTCTACATATAAGTTTGACCATATATTTTCAGCTTCAGCTCTTCAATGGGCAGAGAACTTAGAAGATGTTTTTAAAGAGATAAGTTCTTTAAATACCCCAATCTCCTTAGCAATTTTTACATCAGGAACATTTAAAACACTAAATAAAACAGCTTCTCTTGACTCTCTTTTAAGAGATAAAGAGGAGATAGATCAACTACGAAAACAATACTTTAAAGCTAATTTTGAAGTAGTAGAGTATAAATTGGCGTTTGAGAGTACAAGAGATATGTTTAGATACATAAAAAGAAGTGGTGTAAGTGGATCAAGAAATATTTTGAGTTTTAAAGAGACAAAAAGACTTATGAAAGAGTATCCACTAAACTACTTAGAATTTGAAGTAGCATTTATAACTACTTCTCGTTAAGTATAATCTCTTTTTCTAAGTTATAAAGTTCATAACGAATATATTTAAAATTTTCACTGTATTGGATATTTTCAAGTTTATACAACTCCTCTAAAACCCTAGCAGATTCCTGTCCACGTTTAAAATTAGCTGTAAGTATACTCAGTGTGTTAGTACGGTTGAGTTCACTCTCTGAAGAGGCTCTAAGGACATCATTTATACTATCACGATACTTTAAGAGTTCATGAGTCTCATCTACACGAGATTTATGTCTAAGATCTTTGAGTTTTTTGGAAAGAGTTTTGTTATTGTCACGGTAACGCATGATGTCTTCAACTACACGTATACCCTCTTTAAGTCTGTTAAGATTAGCATCTATCACCCGATAGAGTTCGGGTGATAGTGTCGACTTAGTCATCGTTGTTTAAAACACCGAAGATTTGAAGAAGTGCAGTAAAAATATTTAAGAAGTCTAAGTAAAGAGCAATAGCACCATCTATTGGCGTTTCATATGCTCCATGCATAATATTTTGAGTATCATAAATAACTAAGATACTAAAAAGAAAAACAACAGCTCCACTAATCATCATAGCAAGCATACCATTCCCTAAGAATATGTTTAAAATAGAAAAACCTATAATTACAAAAAGAGCAATCATTAAAGGTTTGGTATAACTTGTAAAATCTTTTGTAGTTTTGATGGCATAAAAACTCATAGATCCAAAAACAACAGCTGTCATTGCAAAAGCATTTCCTACAATAACTCCACCACCATTCATACCAAGTGTATAAGAGAGTAGAGGAGAAATAGTAATACCAGTCATAAATACAAATGCAAACATAACTAGTAAATTAATACCAGGTTTACGTTTTACAAATTGAAGACCAATTAAAAGTCCAATCTCTAAGAAAAAGAGTGGCCACATCATTGCATGAATCGCTCCAGCCATTGGCACACCAACATAAGCCCCAACTGCACCTGCCATCATAGAAGCTGCAAAAAGTTTATAAGTCTCTTTTACAAAAGAGATAATTTGTGAATCATCACGACTCGCAGTCTCATATGCAAAAGAGTTTCCTCTTGCATAGTCACGATCATATAGTCCCATAATAGTTCCTTTATATATCTATAGAAGATATTCAATATTTATTATAGAATTTTATATTTAAAGAGTTAATAGAAAGCAACACATAATAGGCTTACATATATACAGTTTTTATTTTAAAGAGAAAAATAAGAAAATATTATTTTTTAAGTTAGATCCAAAAAAAAGATTTAAAATTTATAATAGATTCCCCCACCACTTAAGCAAACTTTAAGCACTACTCCCCTATAATTCCCATCCACAAACAGAGACACCTTGTTTAAAACGAGAGAGTCAGGACACTTCGAGTTGAAGATGTTTGAATTGTTTG
>Ga0256826_1001753_pt1 | contig 13484 bp, 9 predicted proteins | sample CV79metaG_FD_185975 | JGI IMG/M metagenome (GOLD analysis project Ga0256826, IMG submission 185975) | Hydrothermal vent microbial communities from East Pacific Rise, Pacific Ocean - CV79 | ecosystem: Environmental > Aquatic > Marine > Hydrothermal vents | place: Pacific Ocean: East Pacific Rise...
AGAACAGTTGTGACTGTAGTTCCTTCTGTTTTGTAAAGTCGGTAGCCTATCTCATCATTTGCTGTAAAGTATAAGGTTCCATTGAGATCTTCTGCAAAAAACTTATCTGTAGATATACCATCTTCTCTACCTGTAGCAATGTCTTTTAGTAAGAGAGTGCCATTTTCTGTTCCATCTGTTCTATACAACTCCCACCCATGTTCTGCATCTTGAGCTATGAAGTAAGTGTATGCTCCTGAGGGTGTAAAGAAGACAGGGACACTAGAGGCATTAGTAGTATTGATGTTACGAATCAATGAGACCTCACCTTGTTTATAAGCGAAGAGATCGCCTTCAGAGGTATTGTTTGTTGCATCAAAGTAGAGATCATTATGATAGAGAGTGATATATCTAGGTGTCGATGACATACTACCTACTTGGATATCTGCTAGTAACTGTGTCCCTCCCGCTGTACCATTACTGATCCATAACTCATCGCCATGATCTCGATCATAGTTGCAAAAGTAAACTAAACTGTTAGTGATTGTAAAGAATGGATCAGAATCATCCCACAACGATAAAGCAAATGTTCCATTAACAGTACCATCACTAATAAAAATCTTCTCATCTTCATCATCTTCAGATGCAAAGATAAGCTTTCCATTAAAATTAGTCATATACTCTATATAATCCTCAAATTCTTGAAGAAGTAGGGTACCTGCCGCTGTTCCATCTGTTTTATATAAAACATCTCTCATAGAAAAAAAGAGGGTACCATCAACATCACAAAAGTTTCCAAAATAACTACTGCTTGTTCCAACAGTAAGATCAATAACTAGCGAAGGATCATGAATGCCATCATATCTCCATAATTCTGCCCCTTCATCAGCTGTTCGCACTACAAAATATAGTAGCTCTTGAGTAGGTACTAAGACATTCTCTGCAACAGTTGTGATTTCTGTTAAGGTGTTATCTGGATTTAGACGAATGAGTTTAGAATCATTTATAAAATAGAGGCTGTTTTGAAAAACTCTCAGAGAATTTGGTGTGTGTTCAACATAGTTTGTGACTTTAAAAGTTCCATTAGTCGTTCCATCACTTTGCCATAATTGTCCATCACTAATACCATCACTATTATTACTATCATCTGCAGTGAAGTACAAGATACCATTAAGATGGGTTAGCTCTCTAAAATAAGGGTAGCTAATACCACTTTCGTTGAGGTTTTTGACTAGGACAGTTCCTTGAACAGTTCCATCACTTTTATACAGTTTTTCTCTGTCTGTTGTAAAGAAGAGCGTACCGTTAATGTCAATAAAGCTTTCGGGATCGGTTCTATAGGTGTCATTGGTTAACATGATGGTACCTGTGTCCGTCCCATCTGTACGCCAAACCTCTTTACCATGTTTACCATCATCTGCTCTAAAGTAGAGGTAATCGCCTGATGTTGTTAGATGGTATATCTCTGAATCGCTTGTTTGGGTGTTGATATCTTTTATGAGATGTTCACTTTGATTGTCTGTAGCAAAAAGTTCATAACCTACATCAGTGTTATAGAGTGTAAGTAAGATCTCAGAACGTTCTTGTGCCGGGTCTGAGCTACCACTACCACATGCTATAAAAGAGGAGGTAAGTATCAATATACTTAGCCACTGTAGGATATTTTTAATAATTTTCATGTTAACTCCTTAGTTTGTTTATATTTGTGAAGATTCACCTAAAGATATTATAGGTTAAGAGCATTGCAAAAGCATTCCAAAGGTTCTGAAAGTTAAGAAAACAGTGTGCAATTTAAAGTGAATGATCTGAGAGGATAGGTGTAAAAAAGTAGCTAACTTTAATCATTTCTTAGTATAATAAACTACATTTTTGAAATAGGTTTTTGTTACATAACAGTAACTTCCATGCACTATAATAGTAATTATATTTAAGAGTAGGAACGTGAATTGGACTATCTAGATGATCTTCGTAGTGTTGTTGAGCTGAACTCATATACCGGTAATAAGCCTGGAGTTGATCGTGTGGGTGAACAGTTTGATCGTTGGTTTGAGGCTCTAGGTTTTGAGATCAAACAGTATCAACGTGAACTCATTGGTGCGCACCGTTTATATTGCTCTGCAAAGGGTGAGGGTAAGCGTCTGCTTCTTCTTGGACATATTGATACTGTTTTTGCTCCTGAGCAGTTTGAAGGCTATAGCGAAGATGAAGAGTGGGTTTATGGTCCAGGTGTTTGTGATATGAAAGGGGGCAACATTGTCGCCTTAGAGGCCCTACGCCAAATCAAAGCAGCAGGCCAAGAGATCTACAATGTCGATATGTTACTCGTGAGTGATGAAGAGACAGGGAGTGACGACTCCAAACATCTTAGTGCGCAACTTGCAGCAGATTATGATTACTGTTTGGTCTATGAAGCGGCAGGTCCTAACGGTGAAGTGGTCACTGGACGTAAGGGGGTGGGAACATTTTTTGTTGAGATTACTGGTGTGGCTAAACATGCAGGTAATTTTTATGCAGAGGGTGTTGATGCTAACTTAGAAGCTGCGATCAAACTTCAAAAGTTAGTTGCTTTAACTGACTTAGCATTAGGAACCACACTTAATGTTGGAAAGATTGAAGGAGGCATTGGTGCCAATACCATCTCTCCAACAGCACATCTTACTTTTGAGCTACGATATAAGAGAACACAAGAGCGAGACCGTGTGTTAGGAGAGATCAATAAGATCGTCTCAACTTCATATGTGAAAGGGAGTACCTCTCGTTTAACAGGTGCAATACAAAGAGATGTCATGACAACATCTCAAGAGAGTCTATCACTGCTTAAAGCTTTGGAAGATATCAGTGCTCAAAAACTACCTTTTGAAGAGCGTGGTGGTGTTAGTGATGCTAACATCATGAGTGCTTCTGGTGTTGTAACTCTTGATGGTATGGGGCCTTTTGGTGATGGTGACCATACGGTGCATGAGCGTGCGAGTAAAAAAAGTTTTGAGGCGCGTATCGCTCTTTCTACTAAAGCCATAAGTTATTTTATAAAAAATAGATCATTTTTTAAGGAGATCGTGTGAACCCAGTTAGTTTTGAATGTAATCGTACTGTTGGTATTTGGATGTACCAAAACAGTGGTGGTGCTGAGATAGAACAGAAGATCATCTTAAAGCTTTTAGAGCGAGGTATTAACTCTATCACGGGACTTGACCTACGTTTTGCCATTGGTTCTAAAGATGGTGTTATTTGTAATGGTACCAATATGACAGAACTCGATGCCTTTTTCTCTTACAATGCGGGTGAGCAAACTGTAGCGCAGATGTATATGTATCAGACCTTAAGTGAGTTTATTCCCACCCTCAATAACTATAGCTCTTTTGCTTTGGCAGAAGATAAGTTTCAATCCAATATGGTCTTAGCTAAAGCGGGAATCAGAACATCAGATTTTTATCTTTGCCATAAAGAGGATATGCGTGGGGTCAAAGAGAAGTTTGATGAGTGGAACAATAAGATCGTCTATAAACCTATTGATGGATGGGGTGGTAATGGTATGGCTCTGATTGAGAGTGAGTTGATGCTTGATACTTTGATGCCATTTATCAACAAAAGTGACGCACGTAATGTTTATGTGGAGCGCTTCATCAAAAATGACTACTCTGACTTTAGAGTTGACATTGTAGATGGTGAGTTTGTAGCGTGTTATGGACGTAAGGCTAATGGGCGTGAGTGGCGTACCAACATTACATCAGGTGGTAGTGTCATCATGCGTGAAGCTAATGATGAGATCATTGATCTGGCCAAGCGTGCAACTAAAGCGATGGGCTTAGAGATTGCAGGTGTAGACATCTTATATGATGAAGAGCGTGAAGAGTATGTGGTCTTAGAAGTCAATGGTATTCCTGCTTTCGCAACACCAGAACAAGAGGCCTTTGGTCTAGACTTTAATGATAGAAAAATTGATCTGATCGTTAATATGATCGATAAAATAACTAAAAAATAGGAGATAATATGCAGACAAAAAAATTACCAAAATTGGGTTTACTTTATATGGACTATGTCCTTCGCTTTTTTGACAAAAGTAACTTTAAGGGGTGGCCTGACAAGATCGAAGTCGTCACCTACCACTGGAAAAATGATAAAACACGTTTTATCAATGAAGTGCGTCGTAAAGAGATAGATGTCTTGGTTGGTAATGTCCCTGCGACAGCATATGAGACATTTAGAGAGATCTCAAAAGCCTTACCTCATGTCCGTTTTATCCCCTCTTTAGAGACACAGTTTCCAAACAAATCTAAAGAAAATGTCACTCTTTTTTGTGATAAGTATGATCTTCAAGCGCCTAAAACTGGTATCTACTATGATAAAGAAGAGGGGTATGCGTACCTTAAAAAAGCCTCTTATCCACAGATCATTAAACGCTCATACGGACCTTCTAACTATGGAGGATATTTTGTGCATAAGGCAGACTCTTATGAAGAGGCAACAGAACTTTTAGATAAAGAGAAGTACAACCCGATCTATACTCAAGATGCGATCCCTCTAAAGTATAGTGGAGATCTTCGAGTGATGTTGATTGGTCATAAACCTGTTTGTGCCTTTTGGCGCTTCTCTGGTGAAGGTGAGTGGATCACCAATACCTCTCAAGGTGGCTCTATGAGTTATGAGAATGTTCCAATGAATGCACTTGAACTCGCGGTCAAAGCTTCAAAAGCAGCTAAGGCAGAGTATTGGGCTTGTGATATTGCGATTGATGAAAATACAGATGAGCCTTATATCTTAGAGTGTGCTACGGCGTTTGCAGCGTTCCCTTATATTCGTGATTGGATTGGTCAGTACGTGATGTGGGACTTGAGTGGTGGTAGATTTAGAATGCCACATATCCCTCTTTTCTCATGGGAAGAGTTAGGCAAGATGGACCCTTCAGTCCTTCGTACGCTACGCCACCTTTACTTTGCGAAGTATGAGCCATCTGCAGATGGTGCGTACTGGTTGGCAGACAAAGGAAACTTTGATATGGAGGTCACTGAAGCATCTGAGGAGGCTGACGTTCCAGAGTCAATAGAGCCACTGCAAGAGAAAAATTTACCTGAAGATGTCAAAGAGGCCTTTTCTAAAAGTAATGAGAAAGCATCAAGTGATCAATCTCAAGAGCAGTTGACACTTAAAGATGCAACTTTAACGGACTTGATGTCACTCTACTCCATGGAAGAAGAGACTGCCTTAGAGATCAAGACCTTAGTTGAAAATGAAGAGGTTGAGACCTTAGAAGATCTGGTAGAGCGCGAGTGTATTACACCAGAACAACAGAGTGTTTGGTCTAAGATCTTCGCAAAGCTTCCTTTTTAAACGCTGCATTACCTATACTCAAAGTAACATACTCACTCTGGGTATGTTACTCAAAAAAAAGTGTATAATTTCACTACTATTTTCCACCTATCTTAAGGAGATGCTGTGCGTCATCAATATATCTCATACCAAGAGTGTGTAGACTTTTTTCGTGAGGCTGAAAAGTCACACCCCGATCTTTTTAGAGTATCAACGATTGGAAAAACGTGGGAAGATCGTGAGATCATCTTAATCACCATCTCTAAAGATATGAAGAATGCAGATCGTAATCCTGCCCTTTTTTATACAGGTAGTATTCATGCTAGGGAGTGGGTTGGTATCGAGCTTGCTGTGGGTTATGGACGTCATCTTTTAGAACATATAGATTTTGATCCCCAACTTAACCAAATGCTTGAGAGAAGTACTTTTTATATGGTACCTTGTGCCAATCCTGATGGTTTTGAGTACTCTCGCAACCACTTCTCTTTCTGGCGTAAAAATCGTCGTCAAAATGCAGATGGTAGCTTTGGTGTTGATCTTAACAGAAACTTCTCTATAGGCTATGCGCCAAGTCGCAATACCGCTTCAAATGTCTACTCTGGTCCACAACCTTTTTCAGAGCCAGAGACGGCAGCACTTCGTGATTTTGTTTTAGCCCATAGCAATATCTCGATTGCACTTGACTATCACTCTCAGGGTAATGTCTTTTTTCCAGCACATAACTTCATTCATGAAGATGCACTTGATGCCACAGACTTAAATACCCTTTCTGCCAATATGGCCGAAGAGATTCGTAAAGTCTCTGGTCGTGAGTATGGTGTTCATATGGGTAAGCCACCTACCCATCTTATCTCTGGAAGTGGGCGTGAGTACTACTACTCATTAGGTGCTTTAGCGCTGACAGTGGAGGTGGGCTCTCGTAATATCTCTGACTATCAAGAGAATATGCTTGAACATATCAACGAAAACATTGCAGGACTGAGTTATGCACTTTCAGAAGTCCCTAACTATGCATCAAAGAAACAGCTCTCACGTGTAGAAAACTTTATTGTTGCATCGGTTGAGAGTAGTGAAGTGACTTTAACGTGGGATTATCCAGAGGATGAGAGTGTCTACTTTGAGATTTATCGTTCAGAGAAGGTCAAGAGCTTTACACAAGCTTCCAACCGTGTGGGTACAACGATGGCGCATAGCTTTGTTGATCAACAGTTAGAGTCTTCACGTACCTACTACTACTTTGTGCGTGCTGTTTGTAAAATACGCTATATCAAATCACCATTTGCTCCTGTTATTGGGGCAAGAACAAACCCTGAAAAGACGATGTTCTCGAAGATTTTGTTTCCGCTTAAGAGTGAAGTGGGTTATGTTGGTGAAAAGACAACAAAGAACAGAGAACACTTTGGTGAGAACTCTCTGTTTGTGGGTATCTCTGAAAACAAAGGAATCTGTTACGGTATGACAGGATTTTCTTTAGAGAGCATTCCTGAAAATGCAGTGATTAAAAGTGCGCAGATTTCATACTACCCTATGAACCGTGTCAGTGTTCAAGTTGAGCGTTTTGGTGAATGGCGTGTCGGAATCATTGATGAACGTACGGTGGAGACACTGAGCAGTTATGAAGATATTAAAGGTGCTAAAGTACTGGGTTATGTGGGTATGGCAACGAAGTCATCACAACTTTCTCAGGGAATCTGGCGTACGTATCACTTTAACAAACAAGAGCGCAATGTACTTCAAGATGCACTGGCCCGTCGTAAAGTGCTCTTTCGTATGGAGGGGCCTACCAAACTCCCTTTAAGTCGAGGTTCACAGTTGATGCAGTGGGATATTGGTTATGGGCAGTTTAGTGGGGGACTGACCTTTCGTCCAAAACTTGAGGTTGTTTATACACTTGAAGAGGCCAAGTTAGAGTTACACTCTCAACATGAATATACCATCACCAAAGCAGAGGTTAAAGAGGAGAGCTTAGTGGCTGGTTTTGACCTTAATGCTAATCGTATTTACGGCTGTATTGAGTTTGATATGGTGCAGATCTTAGATATGCAAAACACAGTGATCTCAGAAGCCTATCTTGAGATGAATGCCAAAAACATCAAAGCCAGTTCCAACATTCGTTATCATTTAGAGATGGTCAAGATGAACTCAACAGGTAAAAGTTATGAGAAGATGCGCCAACGTGAGGTGATTGAGCGTGTGGGTTATGAAGTCAGTGTGGCTGAACTGCGAGAAGATCACTCACAACGCTTTGTCTTTGACTCTTTGGCCATCAACGAGATGGTTGATACCATTCAAGCCAATGAGAAGATTGTTTTTGTCATCAAAGCTTCATCGCCTAAAGCTTTAGCTAAAAATGAATCTGTGAACTGGTTGGATACCAAGCGTGAATATCGCCCACGTTTGGTCTTAAACTATATCAAAAAACGTCGTTCAGGTGTTGCTGCCGTCACCGACTTACGTAGCAGTATTGAAAATGGTATGATCCGTTTAGATTGGAATGTTCCCGATGACATTGACTTTAAAGGGGTGATCGTGGTGAAAAATGCATTTCATATTCCCTCTACTCCGTATGATGGACAGAAACTTTATGGTGGTAAAGATTGTTATACCTTTGACAACTTTGGTGATACAGAAGTGAGCAAATACTACGCAGTCTTTGCTTACGATGAGGTGCCAAACTTTGCACCACCAGCCGTACTTGCTTATAATGTAGATGCCTGATGTTAAGCTCACTTTTTACACTTGCAGCTCTGCTTTTTATAGCAGCGATGGTGATTCAGATCTTAGCAACACAGGCTTTTTTTAACCGTCTAAGTAGCCAACACAAAGTGCAGTATGAGTTAATGGGCAAACCCCGTTGGAAGATCAATATTGGCGATGATGCCTTTAAAGAGTCACTTATGTATATACGCTCAAAAGCATTTAGAGCACTTCAAGATGATGTTTTAGAAGGGATCTATAAGCGTATTAAGATGACAGACTATATTGCGATCACATCGGCACTTATTGCCATCTCTATTAGTTTGGCTGAAGCGATTTTGTATACAAAGTAGTGTGACTAGTAATCTTTCATCGCTCTTGCAATATCACGCTTCATATCTTTCTCTTTCATATCTTGACGTTTGTCGTGAAGCTTTTTACCTTTAGCCACACCGATCTGAAGTTTGACAATATTTTTGTGGTTATAGTACATGATAAGCGGAACAATGGTCATACCATCTCTTTGTGTGGCACGCTCTAGTTTGGCGATCTCTCTTTTATGGAGCAGTAGTTTACGTGAACCACGCTCTTCATGGCGGTAGTAATGGTGGGTGGTCACTAACAGACCAATATGTGCATTAAAGAGAACGACTTCGCCATTATCAATGCGGATGAAGCTATCTTTGAGGTTAACACGTCCTGCACGGATCGCCTTAATCTCACTGCCTTTGAGTACAATACCGGCTTCAAGCTTCTCTTCAATACTATAGTCATGATAAGCTTTTTTATTTTTAGCAATGGTCTCGCCCAAAGGTGCTCCTTAATTGGTTAGTGCAATGATACAAAAAGATTGTAAAAAAAGAGGACTACTCTACTACTTTAAAGTAACTACTGCCACTTCCTGAAAAGTACCAACCCTCTTGTTGATGTTTATGGAGGTTTTTATAAAGAGAGAGGGCAGGCTCAAAAAGATCGTTGGCCTTTTGAGGGCTATAGTGTTTAAGCACCTCTACAGAGGGCATATTTTTAAGCTGTTGTGCCTCTTCTTCAGAGAGCTCTTTATAAAATTGTTCTCTAAAGGCTGTGTATACCTTAGGTGTAGAGATCTCTATCTTAGGTGTAGTTGTTTGGATGTTGAGTAAAGGTTCTTCAAAAGCCTCTACGATCTCACCAATGCCAGAGACATTTGCACTGCTATATCCATAGATAAAGAATGGGACATCAGCACCAACTTTAGCCCCTATAGTAGCGAGATCATCAAGGCTTAGTCCAAGGTGTAGGGTCTCATTACACATCTTAAGGTAGGTTGCTGCATCTGAACTACCACCACCAAGTCCTGCAAAGGCAGGTATCTGCTTCTCAACAACAATAGCATGTGTTAGCATTAAGCGTTCTAGACTTTCACTCTGAGTAGCCTCTAAGAGCGCAACATAGGCCTTATAGATGGTGTTTTGCTTGACATCACAAGAGAAGTGTCCTTTGATCTTAAAGGCTTCACTCTTTTTAGGTTCAAAGAAGAGGGTATCGTAGAGATTCTCAATGCGAACAAAACGTGAAAGGATCTCATGGTAATTACCACGTTTTGCAGTGATCTTTAAAAAGATATTGACCTTTGCATACGCTTTATACTGTTTCATGTAGACTCACTCTGTTTAAGATGTAGTGAACACCTTCATCGTCAAGTTCGATGATGCTGATGCTTTCTTGGTTTTCAATCCAAAAAGTACCATTGTTTTGGTCTTTAAAATCTTCACGTCGAAGCTTCTGTCCCAATAGTATAGTCTCTTCATCTCCAAGGTAACTGTTTTTAGGCAAGTTCAATGAATCACGAATATCTAAAGCTTTTTCATCTTCAAAGTGAAACTGTCCTTCATTGAGTCGTTCAAGTGCTGAAAGGATACCGCCTTGAAGGCCAAGACGTTCAGAGATAATACGACCTAAAGAGCGGATGTAAGTCCCTTCACTCACTGTGGCCTCAAAAGTGACAAAGGGGTGGCAGTAGTTGATGAACTTGGTCTCATGGATACTAGAGTGTATGGTGTTGAGTTTGACCTCTTTACCTGCACGTGCTAAGTCATAAGCTCTTTGGCCATCAATGCGTTTGGCACTAAAGATGGGTGGATGGTACTCTAGTTCGCCCTCTAAAGAGGTAATGGCATCTTTGATCTTTTGAAGGGGTAACTCTGCTAGATCATCAAGCTTTTGTAACATCTCAATATCTAAAGAGTCAGAGTATGCACCGAGCCACAAAGTAGCGCGGTATCTTTTAGGTGTTTTGTTTAAAAAACGAAAAAGAGAGGTGTACTTTCCAAAAGCAACAATGAGTACCCCTTTGGCAAAAGGATCTAGTGTCCCTGAAAAACCAGCTTTGGCGGCGTTGTACTTCCACTTCAACCGAGAGAGATAGGCATTAGAGCCTATATTGGAGGGTTTATAGACAACAAAAAGTCTGTTGATATTGTCACGCTTTTGTTTAGCCATACTTAGAGGCGCTCCACAAAAGAGGCAAGAATATCACGCTTGGTACCACCAAAGTTGATCTGTAGTTTAAACTCACGACCTGCTTTAGAGACACCAAGTACACGACCTGCTCCAAAGATTTTATGACGAACAAGGTCTCCTTTTTTAAAGGCAGTGTTTTGTTCAACTTTAAGAGAACCTGCACAGAGACCAGACTCTGTTAAGAAGCGGCTTTTGCCAAGGTCTGTACGACGACCTTTATAGAAGCGACTGTTAACATGTGAGAGGGTAAGGCTATCTTTCGCACGGGTAAAGGCAACATAACCAAGGCGGCGCTCCTCTTCTGTATCACTTCCATCACCAATGATGGGTAAGAACCCCTCTTCAAGACCAATGATAAAGAGGTGTTCAAACTCCAAACCTTTTGAAGCGTGAATACTCATGATGTAGATACTTTCACCTTCGACTTCATCTTGATCACTCTGTAAGGTCAACTCATTTAAGAACTCATCAAGTGATGCTTCTGGTGTGGTTTTGATGAAGTCGCGAAAGAGTCCATAAAACTCATCCATGTTTCTAATACGTTCATCAGCATCTTGTAAATTTTTATAGATATCTTTAAGATGAAAGTGCTCTTCTAAAGCATCAATAAACTCATAAGTAGACTCTTGTGCAATGACTCTAACAGTATCAATATCTTTAACAAACTGTTTGGTCGTTTGTGTATTTTTCTTTTTGATAAGGGCTTCTAGTTCAGCTATAGAGCTGTTTTTGATGTAATCATACATTGAGATATTGGCTGAGATAGCAGCCAGTTCGATCTTCTCAACGCTGGCTTTACCCAGACCACGTTTGGGCTTGTTGATGATACGTTTCATGGAGAAGTTATCATGTGGATTGGTAATGAGACGAATGTAAGAGATAAGGTCTTTGACCTCTGCTCTGTCGTAAAAGCGAAGACCGCCTACAAGTTTGTAGGCAATACCTGAACGGTTTAGCCCCTCTTCTAATGAACGTGAGAGTGCATTAACACGGTAGAGCACAGCGATCTCTTTAGGGGAGGTACCGGTATCGATGAGTTTTTGAATTTTGGTTGCGATCTTACGTGACTCTTCATTTTCATCATGAGAGCTTAAGATGGTGACCTCTTCACCACCTTTTCGCGTAGCAATGAGCTTTTTACCCAGACGTGAGCGGTTGTGTTCGATGAGGGCATTGGCCACTTTTAAGATGGACTCTTTAGAGCGGTAGTTGTTCTCTAACTTGACAATGGTGGTATTTTCAAAATCTTCGTGAAACTCTAAGATGTTACGCACATGGGCACCGCGCCAACCATAGATACTCTGATCATCATCGCCAACAACACAGAGGTTGGAGTGATTTTTACAAAGTTTTTGAAGGAGTCGTAGTTGCAGTTCATTGGTATCTTGATACTCATCGATCATAATGTATTGGTACTGATCAGAAGTACGGTTGGCAAGTGCTTCATTTTCATCTAAAAGACGAAAGGTCAAGGCCAAAAGATCATCAAAATCAACCAGATTGTTTTTAAGAAGATAGGCCTCATACTCCTCATAGACTTTAGCGATCTGCTTATAGTTTTTGAGTTCTGCTTGGGCGTAGGCTTGTTCGGGTGTAATGAGTGAGTTTTTATAACGAGAGATCTCACTTGCGACGAGAGGAAGCGGTAGATCAGCATTGATCTTCTTTAAGATTCGTTTTTTATCATCAGTATCAATGACAACAAAGTTGTTTTTGCGTCCAAGTAGATGGATGTTAAACTTTAAAAAGAGTAGACCAAACTTGTGAAAAGTACATAAAAGGGGTGGGTATGAGGTGGGTTTGATCATCTTCAAAGCACGCTCTTGCATCTCTTTGGCTGCTTTGTTGGTAAAGGTTAAGGTCAAGGTATTATTAGCTGCAATGCCAACAACATCTAAAAGATAAGCTAGACGAGAAGTGATGGTCTTGGTCTTACCACTACCAGCACCCGCAAGGATGAGTAGTGGACCTTCTGTAGTCTCTACAGCCTTTTTTTGTGATTCATTTAAGTTGGTAAATATCTGTTGCATAACATACACTTTGAGATGGGTTGGTATTCATGAAAACCTCTACATAGAGTGTTTACTAAAGGTAGAGAGAATTTTATATATTGTTTAAATTATATCAAAATAGGATGAGAATAAGGTTTGAGATGACATATTGACATATAAATATAACAATTAGTTATTTATCACCAGATTATGACAATAAGCAGAGATTATTAAAACTATAGTGTTATGTTTATAATTCTGCGTTATAATGTTTTCATTGAAATTATTTTAATTAATAGGATGGCTTATGTTAAAGGATTTTGCAAAATTAAATACCTTCTTAGTTGTGATCAAAGAGAAAAGCTTTTCAAAAGCGTCGGCTAAGTTGGGAATCTCCCAACCAGCGGTAACTCAGCAGATCAAATTTATCGAGGAATACCTTGATACAAAGATCGTTGAACGTAAGAAAAACGGTATTAAACTGACAAAAGAGGGTGAAGACCTTTACCGTATTGCAGTACGTTTGGAAAAAGCGATCAGCAATAGTGAAAAGGATCTTTTAAAGATTATTAACAAAGAATTTACTTTTGTCATGGGTTCATCTTATGCGATTGGTAACTACATCATGCCACGCTTTATTGGTCAGATCAAAGAGAAGATCAATAATGAAGTCTATATGAATGTAGGTTTCTCTGAAGAGATCATTAATTCAATCGAAGATAAAAAGATTGATGTAGGTCTGATTGAGTCTCCGATATTCCGTGATGGTATTATCTATAGAGAGTGGATGGATGATGAGTTAGTGATCTTCTCTAATCAACCTATCCCTAAAAATCTACGTCGTGATGATATGTACAAGTTTGATTGGATCTGTCGTGATGAAGCGTCTCATACACGTAAGTTAACATCAGAGGTCTTTGAAGAGATCGGTGTAGAGTGCTCAAGCTTTAATGTTATTGGTGTGGTGCAGTCACCAACAGCGATCAAAGAGTCTATCTTACGTTCACC
>Ga0256826_1001754_pt1 | contig 13483 bp, 10 predicted proteins | sample CV79metaG_FD_185975 | JGI IMG/M metagenome (GOLD analysis project Ga0256826, IMG submission 185975) | Hydrothermal vent microbial communities from East Pacific Rise, Pacific Ocean - CV79 | ecosystem: Environmental > Aquatic > Marine > Hydrothermal vents | place: Pacific Ocean: East Pacific Rise...
GACATCTTCATTCTTTGCTTCAATATATCCAAATCCTGTCTCTGGGGAGGTGGGTGTAATCCCAAAAGTTACCAAATAGTTTTGTTTTGCTAGTACTTTAGCTTTCTTAACTGCTTTTTGGTAAGCGATTTTATCTTTAATTAAATGGTCGGAAGGAGTAATAAAAACCAACTCTTCTTTATCTAAAAGCATACAAGCTAAAGCTATGGCGGGTGCTGTATTTCGACCTATTGGTTCTAGTAAATATTTTATTGAATTTGAAGTGTGAGTAAATTCCTGAACTTGTTCTAGTGCTAAAAAATATTGTTCTGAAGCTGAAATAATTAATGTGTTGTCACATATTTCTTGATTTCGATTTAATGTTAATTGAAATAGAGATTTTTCATCAAATAATTTAATAAATTGTTTAGGCATTAATTTTCTAGAAAGTGGCCAAAGTCGTGTTCCACTTCCTCCACATAATATTATATTTGTCACTCTATATCCCTTCTCTATGTAAAATAACACCAACCGTTCTAAAAATAACTTTCATCTCTAACCATAAAGACCACTCTTTTATATACTCTAAATCAAACTCTAATTTTTTCTTTGTGTCGTAAAGATTACAACCATAAGGGTAAGAGACTTGTGCTAATCCTGTAATTCCAGGTTTTACTTGATGGCGTTGGTGGTAGTGTGGAATGGTTTTTTCGTACTCTTTAACTAGAATATTCCACTCTGCTCTGGGCCCAATAATGTGCATGTCCCCTTTTATTACATTCCAAATTTGAGGAATCTCATCTATTCTATATTTTCTCATAATTTGACCAAATGGAAAAATACGTGAATCCTCTTTTTGGGTATATGGATTGAACGTAGATTTCTCATACATGGTTCTAAATTTATAGCAGGTAAATATTTTTCCATTTAATCCGACTCTTGACTGTTTAAAAATAATTGAGCCTGAAGACTCTTTTTTTATACGATAAATAGAATAGATGACAATAGGAGAGCTAATAATAAGGATTATCGTACCTAATAGTACATCAATAATACGTTTTTGTATATATACAGTATTGGAATAATGGTTAATATTGTTCTCCTTTTGAACCTTTTGTATGTTACTTTGGATTTGAATTATCCCTCTATTCATTAGCTAATCCTTAGACCCTTTTATTAATTATTAAAATTATAGCTAATTTTTTCTAATAGAAAACTTTAGATTATATTTTTATTTGTTAATATTAATTTTTTTAAAAAATAAGATATTAATATATTTATTTATATTAATAATTAGCAATAGAGTACAACATTGAAATATAGGGCTTTAAAGAGTAGTTTTATAGTTAGTTCAGTAAAAATATTTGCTGATTAAGAGAAGAAGATTAAGAGCTTAATCTTTTTCTTTCTAGTAGTAAATTGTTGAGTTCGTCTAGGGTTAGTGCAACTTTGTCTGTGAATTTTGAGTTATTAAAGGTTCGTTGGCGTTTTGCTAATTGTGCTGTATGGGTAATAATTTTATCTTTCATTTCAAATTTTGTATAGTGTCCATCAAGATAGCTTAGTACCTCTTTAATTCCGATTGATCTCATGCTATTGGGTTTACGGGTGTAGTGTTTTTCTAGGTAGAAAACTTCATCTATTAGACCTGCTTTTAGCATCTGTGTTGTTCGTCGGGTAATGCGTTTTCTTAAAATATCTCTATCTACGGTAATCTCATAGATGGGTAATTTATCTTTTACAATAGATTTGGGAGGGTTGGCTCTAAAATATTCTGTAGGTGTCATCTCTGTTTCAAAGTAGAGGTTTAACATCTTCTCTAAACGGTAACGGTCATGTATTGTGATAGATTGTAGGTACTCTTTGTCTATGCTATAGAGAAATTTATGTGCCTCTTCAATATTTTGTAGCAGGATATTACTCTTCTGTTTGGCTCTATTTGAAATAGGAGGAAGTTCACTAATTCCATTAAGAAGAATATTAAGATAGAAGCTCGTCCCCCCTACAATAATCAGACTTTTTTCATCTTTTATCGCTTCTCTTTTGGCTAAACTATAGAGTTTAATAAAGGTTGTGACATCAAAAGGCTCATCTGGAAAGATGGTATCTATACCAAAATGTTTAATACTTTTACGCTCTTCCATCGAGGGTTTTGCAGAAGCAATATTAATCTCTTTATAGATAGCTAGAGAATCTAATGAGAGTATATACGAATTGTTTTGTTGTGCTAATTCAATGGCTAAGGAGCTTTTTCCTGAAGCTGTTGGACCAATTAATGCTATTTGTTGAAAATCACTCATCTTGTTCCTAAAAAAGTATTATTGTTATAAATTTAGAAAAAAATTTTAGCAGACAATTGTGTACTAATTATGTAAAAAATAAAATATTTTTTTTAAAAGTAATATTAAATGTTTTCTAATTAAAATAGTTAAAAAATGTTAGAAATATTCACTATTCCTATCAACAATAACTTATTAGGAATAGGGTAAAATACCTCTTTTTAGAAAGGAAACTAATGTTATTTGATAAGAACAACCGTTTTAATTTAGCAAACCTTATTACTTTTGGAAATATTGCAGCAGGTTTAATTGCTATTCATTTTATTGTTCATGGGGATTATTTTACAGCCATTATCTTGGCATGGATTGGGGGAGCTTTGGATATTGCAGATGGAAAAGTAGCTCGAAAATATAATCTTTCAACAGAGTTTGGAATTCAAGTTGACTCCTATGCAGATTTTATCTCTTTTGTTGTGATGCCATCATTTCTTTTATATTATGCTATGACCGAAAATGGAACAGCTGTTGAGCAGATTTTTATAGGTTTAATCTTTATAGCTTATATTGTTTCAGGACTGAGACGACTGATTGAGTTTAATATGAAATCAGAAGAGGGTGAAGTGGCTAAATTTTTTGAAGGTGTTCCAACACCACTGGGTGCAATCTTACTTTGGGTACTCTATTTAATATTCTCTTATAATGTTATTGGTAACCCTTGGATTATCTCAATTTTTGTGGCAGGTATTGCGTGGTCACTTAATAGTAAATTAAAAATTCCTCATCCATAGATTATGAGCAGTATTAAGACAAAATTAGCCAATCTCTCAGAGATGGTTATGTTTCAACACTCTATTTTCTCACTGCCTTTTATTTTTATTGCCATGTTGGTGGCTGCTGACGGGTGGATTGGATGGAAACTTCTAATCTTGGGTATTTTTGCAGCAATTAGTGCAAGAAACTTTGCAATGGGTGTAAACCGTTATTTTGATAGAGATATTGATGCCCTTAATCCTCGAACGAAAAACAGACCCTCTGTCGATGGAAGAATTTCTGAGCGTACAATGATTGCTTTTATGGTTGGTAATGGTATTTTGTTTGTTGTGGTGGCTTATCTTATTAATCATTTGGCTTTTTTACTCTCTGTTCCTATTTTAGTTATTTTAGGTGCATATACTTTTTTTAAACGCTTCTCGTCTATGGCTCATATTATTTTGGGTGTTACACTGGGTCTTGCACCCATTGCAGGGGTTATTGCTGTTTTAGGTGAAGTTACCCCTTGGTCATTTTATTTGGCAGGTGGTGTACTCTTTTGGGTAGCAGGGTTTGATTTGTTGTATTCTCTACAAGATATAGAGTTTGATAAAGCGAATGGACTTCACTCTATTCCTTCACAATTTGGTGCAGAAAAAACCATGCTTATTGCAAAACTGTTTCATACCATGACCATTGTGTTGTGGGCTATGTTTGTCCAGAGTGCAAACCTTGAAATATGGGCATCTACGGCAGTAATTTTAAGTGCCATTATGTTAACCTATGAACACTACTTGGTAAATAAAGACTTTACCAAGATAGATAGAGCCTTTTTTACCGTTAATGGTTATTTGGGCATTCTATTTTTAATATTAATTATTTTGGAGGTAATATAGATGGAAACAAATGAGTTACAATTTATTTTTGCACTCTTCTCTTTTGTAGGTGTAATAGGAATTCTTTTTTATATTTTATTAGCAAAAACAAAGATAGAAAACTTTGAATATACTGTAGAGATTTTAGAACATAAATTTGCATCATTACAAGATTATGTTTATGAATTAGAGGAGAGAATGGATGTGAATAAGACACCTGCTCAAGATGAGCTTAAAAAAAGTATTATTTCAATGTATGAAGATGGAAAAGATGTTTTATTGATTGAAAATACCCTTGATGTTCCTCGTGCAAAGATAGAAATGGTGTTAAAATTTCATAAATTAGCAGTAGAGAGATAAAAATTTTCTCTCTTCTCTTGAAATCCAAGAATAAATAAGCTATAATTTCAGCCTTTCAACATTGTTGCACTCATAGCTCAGCTGGATAGAGCATCGGTTTGCGGTACCGAAGGTCTCAGGTTCGAATCCTGATGGGTGTACCACTAAATAATCTAAAAATCTTATTTTTATTAAAGCATAAACTCACTACTATTCCTTATGAAAATTCTACACACATCCGATTGGCATTTAGGACAAAATTTTATGGGTAAAAGCCGTGAAGAGGAGCATCAGGCTTTTTTTGTTTGGCTTTTAAAAACTATTCAATCAAATAACATTACTATACTTATAGTAGCAGGGGATATTTTTGATACAACTACACCTCCAAACTATGCTTTAGAACTCTATTATAACTTTTTGAAAAAGCTCTCAACCGTAGAGGGGTTGACTACCATTATCACAGCAGGGAATCATGATTCGGTATCAACATTAAGAACATCTCAGCAGTTACTTAAAGCATTAAATATCTATGTCATTGCAACAGGGGAAGAGGATAATCAGATTGTACCTATTTATCAGAATGATAAGTTAAAAATGGTTGTTTGTGCGGTTCCTTTTTTACGTGATGCTATTTTACGAAAAACGGTCTCTAATGAGGGTATTCGAGAGCGAGAGAAGTTGATTAACAGTGGGATTGAGAAATATTATGCAGAAATCCATCAAAAAGCTATTAAACAACTTAAAGATAAAGGTTTAAACCAAAAAGAGATTCCTATTGTTGCTACAGGACATTTAACAACAGTGGGTGCAAGAAGCAGTGAATCAGAGCGAGATATTTATATTGGTGGGACACTTGATATTGGTGGTGATTTTTTGGGTAAATATTTTGACTATGTTGCACTTGGACATCTTCATCGTAATCAAAAAGTTAGACTGGAACATGTTTGTTATAGTGGTTCACCTATTCCTCTAAGTTTTTCAGAGGCAAAGGGTATTAAAAAGGTGAATATGGTTGAGTTCAAAGAGCTAAAGAGTAGAGTTGTAAAGGTTACACCTTTAGAGATTCCTACTTCTAGACCACTACTCTTATTGAAAGGTAATGTTGAGAGTATAGTAAAAGAGCTTAATTCTATTGAGGAAAAAGAGACATGGATTGAGGTTCAGCTAACCAATGATGATAATCCTTTTGCTTCTAATCACACCATCCGAGCGTTAGCAAATAAGTTGGGATTAACACTTTTGGCTGTTAAGATTGAAAAAAGTGAAAAAAAGCTTGAATCTAAAGAGATGAATGTTATAAATCTTGATGAACTGGGGGTTGGTGAAGTTTTTAAAAAGCGTTTAGAGATGGAAAATTTAGAGAGTGGTGATTTAAAAAATGAGCTATTAAACAGCTTTAAAAAAATAGTAGCAAAGGTAGAGAACCGATGAAAATTTTAAAGATAGCATCACGAAATATTAACTCATTAAAGGGTAAAACAACCATAGATTTTGAAAAATTTTTAAAAGATGATGCACTCTTTGCTATTACAGGGGCAACAGGAGCAGGAAAAAGTACAATTTTAGACATTATTACTTGTGCGTTATATGGACGAACACCACGTCTTGTTAATCCAAGCTCTTTAATGACCCAACATACGGCAGAAGCTCTTTGTGAAGTGGAGTTTGAGATAAAAGGTAAACGCTATCGCTCCTCTTGGAGTCAACGACGCTCTAGAGGCAAATCTGATGGGAAGCTTCAATCTGCAAAAATGGAGATAGCTTCTCTTGATGATAATAAAATTTTGCATTCTAAAATTAAAGAGGTTGTTCAGTTTGTTGAAAATTTGTCAGGATTAGATTTTGATCGTTTTAAGCAGTCAATGATGTTGGCACAAGGTGGATTTGATGCTTTTTTAAAAGCAAAAGAGAGTGAACGCTCTGTTTTGTTAGAGAAGATAACAGGTACACAGATTTATGCCGAAATTTCAAAAGAGATATATCAAACTTATGACAGTTTAAAAAAAGAGATAGAAGTTGCAAAACATGCGTTGGATGGAATTGAACTCTTGAGCAGTGAGGAGATAACTCAAAAAAAGATACTTCTTGTTGAAAAAAATCAAGAGAAAAAATTGGCATATGAAAGAAATGAACAGCTAAAGAAAGAGCATCAGTGGTTAAAGCATTTAATTGAATTAGAGAAAGTTTATAGTAAAGATAAGCTTTTATATGAGCGAATTCATCAAAAAAAAGAGCAGAATAAAAATTTATTTAAAAATTTAGCACTGGCTGAAAAGGCATTAAATATAGAGGCTATTTATGCCAAACGAGAGACACTAGTTTCGGCTATAGAGAAGAGTGAAGGTGAATTTAAACGGATAGAGGGTGAGTTAAAAGAGTTAAAGGTACATTTAAATAACAAAAAACTAGAGGTAGCTGTTTCTGGAAGAATGTATTTGGATTCTCAAAAATTGTATGAACAGAAATCTGAAAAAGTTAAACTTCTTAGAGTTGTTACGGGTGAACAAGCTAGAGTAATGAAGCGTTTAGAGGAGGTCTCTGACTCTGTTGTTTCTCAAAAGAGAGAGCTGGATTTACTATTAAAAAGATTAATAAATGCGTTGTCTTCTTTAAAAATTGTTAAGAGAAAGCATCGAGATTTTATGCGTAAAGACAACTCATATGAAGAGCGATATTTAGAGATGGATAGGGTTGCAGTTGAAGATAATCAACGAGAGTATCCATTGAAATCAAAATTAAAACATATCGAAGAGTCAATTATTCTCTTTAAAAATCATCAAGAGATAGTTGATGCTCAAAAAGAGATAGATAAACGGGTTATTGAGTTAAAAGGAAAACGTGTAAGATTAAAAGAGAAAATTGTAGAGAAAGAGCGACTCTCTTTAGAAGTAGAAGAGCATTTAAAGAGCTTGAGTGTAACCAAAGAGCGAGAACTTTTAATTATAAACTATGAGAAAGATAGAAAATCTTTGTCAGAAGGTGAAGCCTGTTTTCTTTGTGGTTCGACAGAACATCCTTACATTGAACATAGTCCTGAGATTAACGTAGATAGCACCAACTCAAAGTTAACAGAACTAGAAAAAAAGGCAAAAGAGATAGCAGGTGAAGTTAAATTATTTGAGAGAAAATATACAGAGGTTGTTACAAAAATAGAACAGGCTTCTTTAGATTTTAAGAAATTAGAAGAGAAGCGAATAACCCTGTCTAAAAAGTTAACAAAGAGTACACTTAAAGAGCTTGAAGAGAAGAGAAAATCTGTAGAGAGAACACTTGAAGAGATTGTAGAGCGAAGAAAGAAGAAGATAGAACTGCTTGAAGCCAAAAAAGAGTCTGAAGCACTGCATAAACAGCTCTCTCACGCTTTACATGAAGAGGAGATGGGTGTCAAAGAGCTAGAGTTAAAAATAGAGAATGTTAAGAAAACTTTACATGAGAGTACACATCAAAAAAAAGAGCTTGAAGAGAAAGTGCTATCCTTAAAAAAACAGGCAATAACGATACTTAATATTGCTGATATTGATAAGTATGAAAAAGAGTTGATTGAAGAGTTTAACTCTGCCAAAGAGAAATCTCATCAACAAGAGAAGCTTTATGGTGAATTACAAGCCAAAGAGAGTGCTTTAATTAAAGAGTTTGACCATTTACAAAGAAGGCTTCTTGAGTACAAAGAGGAGTTTACTCCTGTAGAAGAGAGTTTTATTCATGCTTTAAAATTAAATGGATTTAAATCCAAAAAAGAGTTTAAATCAGCAATTCTAGAGAAAGAGAAACGGGACAAACTGACCGAACACTGCTCTTTGATAGAGAGAGAGTTTCAAGAGCATACAAAAGCCTATAGCAACAGTAAAAAGAGTTTAGAAGAGCATAAAAAAAGTGGTGCTTCTAAAGCCTCTATAGGAGAGATAGAGGAGAATTTAAAAGCTTTAGAGACCATTATTGAGAAGATTCAAAAAGAGATAGGAAGTGAAGAGAGAGAACTTGAAATAGATGCTAAAAATCAAGAGAAGTATCAGAATCAGGTAAAGGCTTTAACCTTAAAAGAGGATAATTTTAAGGTATGGATTAAACTTAATGAGATGGTAGGTTCAGCAGATGGAAATAAATTTGCTAAATTTGCACAAGGTATTACGCTTGATCAACTTATTTTCCTTGCAAATCAACATTTAGAGCGATTAAGCAGTCGTTATGAATTAGAGAGAAGTGTTCATAAAAAACAGCAATTAGAGATAGTGGTTATAGACCATTTTCAAGGAAATATCTCTCGACCTATCAGCACACTTTCTGGGGGAGAGAGTTTTATTGTTAGTTTGGCTCTTGCTTTGGGGCTTTCGAGTTTGGCAAGTCAAAAAATCTCTATAGATTCACTCTTTCTAGATGAAGGGTTTGGAAGTTTAGATGAGGATAGTTTAGAGGTGGCACTTAATGCCTTAAGTCAGCTTCAGAGTGGTGGAAAGATGGTTGGGGTTATCTCTCATGTTGGTGCATTAAAAGAGAGAATTCCTCTTCAGATTAAAGTTCTTCCACGAGGAGATGGTACGAGTAGGGTGGTGATGGTGTAACTAAAAGGCATCTAATTGTATAATTCACAAAAAAAAATAGGAATATACATGCAATTAAAATTAGGAATCCCAAAAGGGAGTTTGCAAGAGTCAACACTTAAAATTTTTAAAGAGGCTGGATACAATATTAAAGTAAAAGAACGAAACTATTATCCAACAGTCGATGACAAAGAGCTATCTTGTATGTTGATTCGAGCGCAAGAGATGGCACGTTATGTTGAGGGTGGTCAACTTGATTGTGGTTTAACAGGTCTTGATTGGATTAAAGAGAACCGAGCTGATATTGTTGAAGTTGCAGAGTTAACCTATGCTAAACAGAGTTTTAATCCTATTCAATGGGTCTTAGCTGTAAAAGAGGGGTCACCTTACAGCTGTGCTAAAGATTTAGAAGGAAAAACCGTTGCAACCGAAGTTGTAAATTTAACCAAAGACTACTTTACCAGTCAAGGGGTTAATGTAAATGTTGAGTTTAGTTGGGGAACAACTGAAGTTAAAGTTCCAGAGTTAGCAGATGCTATTGTAGAGATTACAGAAACAGGTTCATCTCTTCGTGCAAATAATTTAAAAATTATTGATACGGTATTGGAGACCACTACCCGTTTTATTGCCAATAAAGAGGCATATAACAATCCAGAAAAACGACAAAAGATTGACAGAATTGTTATGATGTTGAAATCGGTTATTGATGCTGTGCCAAAAGTCTGTCTAATGTTAAATATTCCTGCAAATAAATTGGATAAAGTTTTAAATATTTTACCAAGTGATAATCCTACAGTTTCGCATCTTGCTAAAGGGGACTGGATTGACATTATGGCAGTAGTAGACAGCTCTATAGTACGTTATTTGATTCCTCAACTTAAAGAGGAGGGGGCAAAATCTATTGTAGAGTTACCTGTGAGTAAAATTATTGAGTAAAATACCCAACCTTTAAGAAATTTCATTAAAAAGATAAGAACTTAAGTAAATATTAATTTAATTAAAATCAAATTACTTATTTTTAACCTTTTATAATATATAATAATTATTCATTTATTATAAAGGATTTTTATGAAATTTATTAAGATTATTTTATTATTCTCCATTTCTCTCTTGGCAGATAATAGACTGGTTGAAAAGGCTAAATCTCTGGGTTTAAAAGCCATTCCTCAGGATAAGCAGGAACTGGCTAAAATTATTGACCCAGAAGGTGTGATTACACCTAAACGGGTCGAGTTGGGTAAGAAATTATATTTTGATCCACGTTTGTCTAAAAGTAGCCTTATCAGTTGTAATTGGTGTCATAATCTTGGCTTGGGTGGAGTTGACGGAGTCTCCATTGCCATAGGACACAGTTGGGCTAAAAATCCACATGCTATTAACTCTCCTACTGTATATAACGCAGTTTTTGCAAAACGACAATTTTGGGATGGACGGAGTTCAACACTTGAAGACCAAGCAAAAGGACCACTTCAGGCTCAAGTTGAAATGGCAATCTCTCCAGAGATGTTAAAAGAGAGAATAGAGTCAATTCCTGAATATGTTCAAGAGTTTAAAGAGGCTTATGGAAAAGATGTAAAGATAAATTTAGATAGTGTTGCCTCAACCATTGGTATTTTTGAACGTACATTGGTTACCCCTTCGCGATTTGATGATTTTTTAAATGGAGACGACTCTGCTCTTAATAAAGAGGAGCAAGAGGGGTTAGAAATTTTTCTAGATAAAGGGTGTGTTGCTTGTCATCAAGGTATTGCCTTGGGTGGAGAGTTACGACCTTTTGAACTTGCAGGAAAATATAAATTTAGAGATGTTGGAGATTTTTTAAAAGATGATATGATGGTTAAAGTTCCAACTCTTAGAAACATTACTCTAACTGCACCATATTTCCATAATGGTCAAATTTGGGAGCTTTCTGAAGCGATTAAAGAGATGGGTAGAATTCAAGTTGGATACAGAGCCAATATGAATGCAACCAGTGCTAAAGATTTAAATTTAAAACTTATGCCTATTAAATTTAAAGATAAAGAGATTGATAAAATTATTAAATTCTTTAAAACTTTAGATGGTAGAAAACCTAACGTTGATTATCCTCAGCTTCCTAGAAGTAGAAATGTTACCCCTCAACCAGAGGATAAATAAGAGATTATAACTCTTTATTAAATGTTTCAATGGTTCTTATTTTTGCCCCCTCATCTAAACATGAAATATTATGTTTTTGGGGGGGTAAATATTCATATATCTTCTCTCCCGATTTTCCAATAATGGGTGGATTGTTATCTATTAACCAATAAATTGTGCTGTTATCTTCAAAGGAGTAACATTGAAGCATGGTTTTTTTCATCTCATTGGGTAGTAATCTGTTATGTATATAGGTTTTTTCATGAATGGGGTTGGTGATTAATGGTTTATAGCTTTTCCACTCTTGGTAGCATCTGTGGTTACGAAGCTCTTTTATAGATTTGATTCTCTGTTGTTCTAGTAGATAAGAGAGAACTTCTGCTCTCATGGCAGAGCAACTATTTTTTATTTCTATATCTTTTATGATTTCATCTTCAATATAACGTTTACATTTACCTATTTTTATACTATCTTGACAGATTCTTTTTTTTGTAACCTTGTTTGGTCTATTAAACCATTTTCCATTGGGCAACTCTTTAAAAATTTTAAACATAGTCGGAGAGGCAACCCTTAGACCTGTAGGGTATCTTTTTTGGTAGGCTTTTGCACCTTGACCTGAAAAATTTCCATACCAAACCCCCACTGTATAGTCAGGTGTGTAGCCAATGGTTAACATATCTTTTGTATGGGCTGAAGTCCCTGTTTTAAAAGCAATTCGTTTCATATCTTGAATATGCTCCCACGATGATGAGAATGAAAGACGAGGGGCATCGGCTAGAATATTTGATATTAGGTAGGTTGATTCTGCACTTAATAGAGCTATTTTTGAAGAGTTTGAATCTTTTATATAGTGTGCCTCTTCATAGATTCCACTGTTTGCCAACATCGCAAAGAGTTCTGTATTCTCTTTAAGAGAGATTCCAAAACCACCAAGTGTAAGAGATGCTCCATAGTAACTTTTAGGGTAGATTAAAGAGGATGTATCGGCTTGTTGTAAAATAGAATAGAGGCTCTTTTTATGCAATAATCTGTCAAGCTCAACAGCAGGAATATTCAGTGAAAGTTGCAGTGCTTCGGTTGCTGTAACTTCGCCCAAGTAGTTTTTTGAGTAGTTGGTTGGTTTATATCCATCTATAAAAAGAGGAACATCAAAGAGCTTCTTAAGTGGTGTCATTAACCCCTCTTCTAAGGCTTTGGCATAGACAAGTGGCTTAAGAGTTGAACCAGGGGAGTGTAGGGCTTTTAATCCATTGTTTTGACCACCATTAAAAGTATCATAGAAGTTATTTGAACCTACATATGCCAAAATATTCATTGTTTTGTTCTCAATAACAATAGCAGAGCTGTTATAGATTCTAAATTTTTTAACTTCATTAATATCATTTTTTAATATATTCTCAACTTTGTGTTGTAAAACAGTATCTATAGTGGTATAGATTTCTCCTTCACTTTTAACTTGAGCCGATAAGTGAGGTATCTGATGAGGTAGGTTTTTAATATGGATAGATAGGCTCTCTTCTATACTCTCTTGATAGTTATTCTCTGTCAAAAGATTAAGTCTGTAGAGCCTAGCCAGTAGTCTATTTTTTATCTTATTAATATGGGTTGATTTTTTAGGTCTGTTGGCATTTGGGTTCTTTGGAATGGCACTTAAATAGGCTATTTGAGAAAGTGAAAGTGAGGAGGGTGAAAGATTAAAATATCGAAAAGATGCCGAAGCAAACCCCTCTATATTTCCACCATAGGGTGCATTGTTCAGATAAAAGGTCAAAATCTCATCTTTGCTGTATCTCATCTCAAGTTGCAGAGCATTAAACATCTCAATAATCTTTTGAGAGAGTGTTCGTGACTCATGGTGCATCATCCGAGCCACCTGCATGGTAATGGTAGAAGCTCCAATCTTTCGCTGATTGGTCAGATTAAACCACAAAGCCCTAACAATTGCCAAGGGGTTAACCCCAAAGTGGTCATAAAAATATTGGTCTTCATACCCCAAAACAATCTTTTTTATATCAGGGCTTAACTCCTCTTTCTCTATGGGTATACGCAAAAATCCATCAGAGCTTAATTTAACGCTTAATAGATGCTTATTTCGGTCATAGATAAGGGTAGAGAGTGGTTTGTTTAATCTATCTGTATTTAGAGGGTAGAGGTAGTTTAATAGGGAAAATATAGCCATAGCTAATAAAAATAAAATAATAATTTTTTTGAAAAATTTCATGTTGGATTATATCATAATAGTTTTCTGATAAAATACCTTAAACAGACAAAAGGATAGATATGAAAAAGATACAAGTTACCATGGCTCTATTAGTGCTTTTAACTTTTATTGGTTGTGGAGATAGTACCAATAAAAAGGAAGATAAGGTAGATTATAAAAGTAAGTTTATCAATAAAACAGAGTGTAATCAGATTATAGACAAAGAGTTTTTAACCATCTGTTACGACTACAAGCTAAAAGGTGCTAAATCGGTAGCGTACCATTTAGATGGAGACTTAATGAAAGGTGGAATTAAAAAACGACCATCATTCTACAAAGAACCTGCTTTAGATAAAAAATACCAAATTGTAACCACCGACTACACCAACTCAGGTTATGACAGAGGAC